>Ga0233439_10000182_pt1 | contig 103785 bp, 101 predicted proteins | sample SI_123_September_6_FD_182713 | JGI IMG/M metagenome (GOLD analysis project Ga0233439, IMG submission 182713) | Seawater microbial communities from Saanich Inlet, British Columbia, Canada - SI_123_September2016_100_MG | ecosystem: Environmental > Aquatic > Marine > Inlet | place: Canada...
TTTCAAAAATGTAAGAAATGGAAATAAAAAAGTCGCAAAAAAAAAATAAAAACAACAATGATAATACTTTCAAATGTAAGTCGAGCAATTATTTAGAAGGAAATAACAAGAGATTGTTACCATCGGTCAAAAAAGAAGAAATGGAAATAAAAAAGTCGCCAAGATTCGAATGCACAAGTTGTCTCTATTATACTGACAAAAAATTTGATTTCTATAAACATACCCAGACGATAAAACATAAAAGTGCGACAAATGGAAATGAAAATCCAATAAAAGAGATAGAATGTTCTGATTGTAAGAAAAAATTTAAAACAGAGTCTGGGATATGGAAACATAAACAAAAATGTAATCGAAATATGTCATTAAATACGAATAATTTAAAAACTGAATCAACCGATCTTGTAAAAACATTATTAACACAAAACCAGGAATTTAAAACATTGTTAATAAAACAACAGAAAGAGAGTCAAGAACAACAACAAACTATTATTCAACAACAAAGAGAGAACCAACAACTACAAACAACACTGTTAGAAGTGGTGAAAGAGGGAAAAACAATTAATAATACAACACATAGTCACAATAAATTTAATTTAAATGTATTTTTAAATGAAAAATGCAAAAACGCCATTTCAATGGATGATTTTATAAATTCTATCGATGTAACATTAGATGATTATGTAAATACGGGTCAAAATGGATTTATAAAGGGCATATCAGATATAGTAGTTAATAAAATGCAAAAATTAGAAACACATAGAAGACCATTGCATTGCACAGATTTAAAAAGACAAGTTATATATATAAAAAATGAAGACAAATGGGAAATGGATATAACTAAATCTAATCTCAGAAATGTTGTTAAAAAAGTAGCAAAAAAGAATGAAAATATGGCACCAGTATTAAATCAAAACATAATTATAGAAAATACAGAAGAACAGGAGAAAAGATTAAATTATTATATTACAGCTATAGGAAGTAACGAATATGATGAAAAAGAATCGCAAGAAGACAAAATAATAAAAAATGTATTGAAAGAGGTGGTGATTGATAAAGATATGTAAATTATTTATTATTTTATTTATTATTTTATTTATTATTTTATTTATTATTTTATTAGCAAAATAGTAAATGTTGTTGTTATAGTTCATCCAGGCCCACTTTTGATACCAGGTTGCTTGAAAATGCAATATTTTCATTTTCTTCTTTTAATGTAACGCCAGTCCACGTATTACCATTTGGTGAGTGAAACATTTTAGATACATTCTCGGCAACTTTTTTGGCAGTAGGTTTCTTGCGTTTGTCGTGTGAATTGTTGTTCTCATCATACCAAATATTGAAATCTTGTGTAAGTTGACTTTTCGTCATAACGCCATTTTCCTCTAATACAATACGCTCGTCTATATATCTGGCCACAGTGTCACTATCGTTTCTATATTCTTTGCATTTTTGCAATACCGTATCACAGTCTTTTACTCTTCCGTCTGTTCTATACGCAATTTCTACAAGCATCGTTAGAAGAACAGGTGCCCAAGTATCGAACCGCTGCTCAATTGTCTTGTCAACTTTGAATTGATACGGTTTTTTCTTGTCATTTTGCACAGGTTTTTCAGTAAATAGTGATAAGAAAGGAACTGTTCTAATTCTTCTCCAAGTGCCGTGATCAGTTGCTTTAATCGGAGGAAGAACATTACAAGCCAATACCAGTTTAAATTGAGGAACAAATTCTATAATTTTCTTTTCATATAACCCTCTTGCAGAAAGCTTATCTCCGCCCGTTAATTGCTTCATGTTACCTTCGTAAATCTCTTCTGTTTCGTCAGATTCAGTCATACACAAATAACGAAGTCCAGGGAAAGTAGCATATTCAGGGGAAGCTTGGCCCATTTTCATCTTCTTGTCTGTGACCAATGTAGTGCTGACATCTTTAGTATAATTTCCAAGAACTTTTTGAAGAAGTTTCATTAAAACAGATTTACCATTTTGTCCTTCTCCAATATAAATATTAAATGTCTGATCCGGAGTGATGCCAATTAGCAAAGAAGCAAAGTGTTCCCACGCATAATCACATAGTTCTTTAATCGGAAAAATCTTGTTGAAAAACTCGTTAATTTCATTTCGAATTGTCTGATGTTTCGCCGGATTGAATTCTTCATAGTCGATTGGTGTGATAATAGTAATGTAATCATCCGGACGACCCGGTCTAAATTTTTTTTCTTGGAAATCAATGATTCCGTTCTTACAACCAAATAAATAAGGATTTTGATTAACAGAACTTAGAAATTCTCCATCTTTATCTCGAAACGCTTCTGCAAGTTCACGGTGAATTTTTGATTTACCAGTACAACTACCACATTTTGTCATAATCCGATGACAACGAATCAGTTTATTTTTGTTCCTTTGTTTTTCATCCTCATTATCTTCGTCATCATCATCATCATCTCGGTTTGCGCGTGGCATTAATTCGAGAGAACGATCAAAGAATTTGGATTTTAATTCATTACTGATATGGGAACGGATCTCTTGTCCTCCATCATCCTCCTTCCAATAATGTCCATCCCACATATACCACAAATTTTTTGTAATACTAACACAAATAAAATCTTCTTTATAAATTGCCCGCATAATAATGGCAAGATTACAGTCGCCGTCTCCATCAACAGAAGATAAACTTTCTTCAATCAACTTACTGATACTTGAATTCATAATGTCTTGATATTCTTCGTATGCATATTCTTTTGCCCAATGATAAATTGAATATCTTGTCACTCCTTTATACATTTGTCCGGTAGAAAGGACATTCGCAGTATTCCATTTGTCAAGACATTCTTGCACTCCGGTAGTCGGGTCAAACGAATCAGCTTTAGAACTAAAGTATAACCAAACAATGAATAATTTGTAAGGATTTCCAAATTCAATTGAAGAGTGTTTCAATGCCCAACAAGTGCGAATCCAATTATCATAAGAACCGTTTCCATAAAATTTGCTTGGTAAAATATTGACAAATCTGGATAGTTTGTGAATTTCATCTTCGCGTTGTTTTTCAGCATTTTGTAAAAATTCTGCATATAACGTCTCGATATTTTCTTTTGAATTACAATTGTTTAATATAGATTCAAATGAAAAGTCGGTCGGCAGAGAAGCGTAATTCGTTTGAATAATTTGCAATTCATTTTTTTTTCGCTCATTTTTAATTTTGAAGTCTTTATAAAGAGTCGCCCCTTTTGTGTTCATCATTAACGAATCGTGTTCTGTATAACGAACACTCAGTTTATCAATGTTTTCTTTAACATCAAATTCGTTTAAGGGTATTTCTGAACGAATAAATTGTTGATTATTTACATCAATGTTCAACATAAACACATGCGTCAATTCATACTTGTCATTTCCAGGTTTTCGAGAACCGTATAATTGCCAATTAACAGTTCCATTTGTAACACCGTCGTCATACACATTTTCCCAAGTCCAGCTATCAATAATAGGTAAATCGCCAAAAATATGCTCCATTTCTTCTAACATAAATTCCCGGATAATTTGTTGAATACACCGATTGCAATTGAGTCCAATTATAAAATGAAGCCCGTCTTTTGTAAGTTTCTTTTCTACAAGTTGATTTACCTTAGGTTTCTCAAAGACATACAAAGGTATTTCAATGTCGTCATCTACTAACTCAAAAAGTTCCTCAATCTTTGACATATACACCTCTATGAAATTTATTATATGGTTAATTGTATACTGTCTTTCGTCAGTATTTACATCGTGTCTAAAATCTAAATCAATTGCGATTGGTCCTTCGTCAATAAGCTGTTTTTCCGTAAAATATACCTTCTTTTTATTAGCGATACACTCGTTATAATAAACATTTAGAAATTCTGAATATCTATCATTTGGAATTCGCCAAGTGCCCCCCGATATTTTTAATTTTTTATCACCAATTTTGGTATTGGTATGACCATCCTTGTGTATATTTTTATCATACACAAATTGTGCTAAAAACTTGTCTAACATCTTGGAAGATATTGGCGTAGTGGTATTAATGGGGTTATTGTTGACAGCCTTTTTTGGAGGCATATAAGTATACTATACATATATTTTTATTAGATTTTCTTTATCAATTTTTTGTTTCCTTGAAAAATTGATTTAATCAATATTTAAACTATCATCAGTATAAATAATAGTTATTATATATATATAATGAAGTTTTGCGAACTATGCGATAACATGTATTACATTAAAATAGGTGAAAATAGCATAAATGAGTTAGTATACTATTGTCGGTTTTGCAAAAACGTGGATACATTAGCAACAACTGAAGGAGTCAGTGTAATAAAAGAACTTTATCGCCAAGATGATAATAAAGGCACCCAACTTATAAATGAATATACAAAAATGGACCCAACTCTACCTCGTTTGCATAATTTAAAATGTCCGAATACAGAATGCAACACGAATGAAAGTGATGGAAAACAAGCAGAAATCATTTATATTCGAATTAATGATAAAGATTTAAAATATATGTATTTATGTAATACCTGCGATTTTACTTGGAAAACAAATGAAAACATTATGTAAAAAATTGATATATAGATATTATATAACATAAATTTATATATACATACTTTATTATGGATAAAGAAAACATAACTTTAGATATAGACGAAAAAAACCGGGAGGATGAAACAGAAGAAGAAGTCGTTATAGACGAAGATGAAGAAAAAAATACCGAAGTGGATGACGAAGATGAAGATGAAGATATTGTCTCATTGCAAGATGAACAGGAGGTGGATGATGATGATGATGATCAGGCCCAAAATGTAGATGATGTTCAATTAAGTGAGGAAGATGCAGCCGCACAAGCATTTGAGGAAGAAATGATAGGCGAAACAGATATGTATGAAGATGATTCAGATATGGAAGAGGACTACTTGCAAAAATTAGACAATTCAACACAAATTGATATTGTCAGTACTCATCACCCTGAATTACTACAACACAAAAACGAAGAAATTGAAACACTTAGTAAGGTGATTCGCAACGAATATAACGAAATTATGGATCCTTTTCATAAAACTGTTCCCTTTTTGACAAAATATGAAAAAGCGCGAGTATTGGGCGAACGAGCAAAACAATTGAATGCAGGAGCAAAACCGTTTGTAAATGTAGAAGAAACTCTTATCGATGGTTATTTAATAGCAGAAAAAGAATTGGAAGAAAGGAAAATGCCCTTTATCATCAAGAGACCGATCACTAACGGTGGTTGTGAATATTGGAAATTAGAAGATTTAGAAATGTTATATTAATTCATCCCAAAATAAATTAACTATTTTTTTACACCCTTCGTAAATTTCGTGTAGTCTCTATACAATACTACACGAAAAAATGGTTTCTCTACAAAGAAACTAAGACATAAAAATTACCGCTTTGTCCTTGTCTTGCCGCCCATATACTTGGTAATTTCCCGCACCACTTCGGTGGGTATTTTTTTGGGAACTGACGAGGCCAATGTTTTTTTCTGCCTATCCTTCTCCCTCATCTTCCGCATACCCTTGTTAGTAATTCCCACGCTTACCAAATAATCAAGGAGTTCGTCGTTGTTGGTTTCTTCGGCAAAACTAACCAATTCATTTTGTATCGCGTTCTTGTCAGGAACCGCTTTACGCAGTTTGTCGTCTTCGTTTAATCTTTTGACGATCATTTTTATCATGGCAACGTTCTGGATTCTTATTGCATTGCGCATTACCCTGTGTGTATCTGCTGGTTTGGTCTCCAACGCCCCCGCATTTATGAGCTCGCGCACCACATCATCGTTACCATTTAACGAGGCCATCATCAGCGGCGTGTATCCAAGATTGGCAGCCTTGGCGAGCGCAGCGCCCGCCTCAATCAGCGCACGCACCACATCCACGTGACCCTTCGACGAGGCGATCATCAGAGGAGTATGGCCATCATTTTCAGCCTGATCGATCGAGGCGCCCTTCTCCAGCAGCAACCGCGCTGTATCCACCTGACCATTATCCGATGCGATGTACAGAGCGGTCTTCCCATCTATGTTAGCCTGGTCGATCGCGGCGCCCGCCCCTATGAGCTCGCTCACTATATCCACGCGACCCCACTTAGAGGCGACCATCAGAGGGGTCTGATCGTTATTGTCGCCCTGGTCGATCGCGGCGCCCGCCGCTATGAGCTCGCGCACCACATCCACGACACCCCACCTTGACGAGGCGATGGTCAATGCGGTACCGCCACCTTCCCTTGTAAGGTTGATATCAGCGCCGGCCAGTATAAGCACGCGCACTGTATCCGCGTCACCATTCTCCGATGCGAACATCAGAGGGGTCCAACCTCTAATGTCGCGTTGGTTGATATCAGCACCCGCATTTATCAGCTCGAGTACCACTTTCGCTTGACCCTTCGTCGAGGCGAATACCAGAGGGGTATGGTCTTTATAGTCGCCCTTGTTGATATCAGCGCCTGCCGCTATGAGCTCGCGCACCACCTCCAGGTGACCATTCGACGAGGCGTGCACCAGAGGGGTATGGCCATTAACGTTAGCTTGGTTGACGGCAGCGCCTGCCTTTATCAGCTCGCGCACCTTCACCAGGTCCCCTCTAAACGACGCATCGATTAATAATATGTCACCCTCGTCGCCTCCGCGCTGCTTCTTGGTGGTCTGCACAGCCCCCTTCCGTTTTCTTTTGGTTCTTCTTGAACGCCGTCTCCTAAACGTTCGCTTCTGTGTGTTACGTGTTTTCATGTAGTTTATATACAATACTACAAGAAAACATTTTTCATCAAAATGTGTAAAAAAACCATTTCAATAAGTTTTCATCAAATGTGTAAAAAACCATTTCAATAAGTTTTCAATAAATATGTTATTGTGCCGAATGCCTTTTTATGATCTCCAATTTTTTCCACAATCTATACAGGTAACAAAGATAGTGGCAGGTTCATCTGCACTTCTTGTTTGAAGCTCATAAAATGTACAATTTTTGGATTTACATTTTCTACAGGTAAACATATCCGTAGAAGCCTGCACCTTTTTATCAAATTTATGACTATCTCTCTTCATTTTCTTATCAAGCAATATTTTCCAATGAGATGGATTCATTTCTTGGTGCGTCATAAATGCAACGGTTTGAGGATTCAGTTCGTTTGATGTAATTTTATCAAGCAATTCCTTATTTTTTAAGTTCGTATACATAGAATAAAAACGATCCTTGTATATTTGCACAAATTGAGGATTTTCCCATTTTTTAATAATCTTATTTTTATCAGATTCTTTAATAGCAAAATTGAACATACCTTTTTCTAGATTAATACTTGTAATCTCATCTATACCAAACGTCCTGATCTTCGACTGAATATTCTCACGGAACTGGGTGGGATTTGTAATTTTCATCATTGTTTAAATATAAGACAAGATTATATTTAAATCAATTTTTTATACAACATACTCTTCCTCTTCCAGTTCACTTGTATAATCAAACTCATTTTCGCACTCTGAAGAAGTAAATGTAAATATAGGTTCTGTAGGTTTGTTCTTTATTCTGGTTGATCGTCTTGGTGTCTTTGGGGTTTTAGGAAGTTTTATAGGAGTTCGTTCAACAATGTCGTCGCCTTCGTCATCGAGGTCATCCCCTTCGTCATCGAGGTCGTCGCCTTCGTCATCGAGGTCGTCCTCTTCAGCTTCGGTTTCGTCTTCTTCGTCATCAATGTCGTCGTCGTCAACTACAAATCCGTCTTGAACATATCCTTCAGCAGTTCTTGGTGCATCTTCATCCTCGTCGTCGGCTTCATCGTCGTCATCTTTGGAGTCATTCAAATCCTCAAATCCACCAAATAAATGTTCATATGCCTTTTTCCAGTTTTCAACAGAAAGAGGCAAATACTGAGACTCTTTCTTGTGAATTAGTAAAACATTTCCAAAAAATAGGGTCTCGTCAATAGGAGGAGGAAACTCATACTTGTTTTCACTGTTAGCGCGACCTGTATCCTTACCATAGACAAGAATATGTGTTGATGTATTATTACCCTCGATCATCCAAGTAGTGTGCAACTTGAAATCCTCCGTTTTGTTATGTTTAAACCCAGCAATCTTATAAAATTCGCTTTCTTTAAAAGATTTCACCTTTACCGATTTTAAACTTCCATTTTTCTCAACCACAACAACTTCTGTCATTTACTGAATACAGTATATTGTATTTAAGCTGTTTACTATTTTATTATGTTAGTTTGAATCCTGAATCCATTTTCTACCATAATTATAATGGGATTTGTAGGATATCTTGTGTCAAATATACTTATATCAGTCTTAATTATATATATACTACATTGTGCGTGGAGATTTATTATTAATAAGTTTAGTGTAAAAAAAAAGAAGGACTTAATAAACAGCCAAATCAATAAATATAATAAATTGATTCAAGAAATAGAAGTAACCCGTCCGCGAAAAAAAGACGCGGATTTTACAGAAGAATTGAAAGAAAATTTAGAAAATGATTTAAGTGAATTTATGGATTTGGAAAAATAATCATATATCATAGTATGTGTATAATTTGTTGCAAAGACCCGAATGCGCATTCCTTTTATAAATTAGCCACGCAACAGGAGATACACATTTATTACTCTTGTCCAGCACAAGCAACTCATTATAACGATGTAAAAGGAATTACTCACCATATACGCGAAATATTGGTTGAAAAAGGAGACGCAAAATGGATCTATGTGTTTGACGGTAAAGATTTTGGTTGGAAACATATGATTGAATTAAATGTAGCAAAAGGAGTGTTGGATATTTTAATTGAACAATATGATACCTTACAAGAAATACAAATTATAAATGCGTCCAGTTATGTTGAAGTATTAATGAATATGTTAAAACCTATTTTACCTACTACTATTATTGAAAAAATAGTCTGGAAAAAAATATAATAAAGAAGTTTGGGGTGTCAATGTATAATGGAACTACTTTATCAAGATTCTTACAATAAGTATATTGAACCATTATATGGAAAAACACGCAATAATAACCAAGATACTGTATTAATCGAAAATAATATACTTCCTCATACCTATAGTATTTCTAATAAAGAACGAACCGATTTTACACACATACCCTGTTATTCTGTAGACCCCGATGGTTGCGAGGATGCAGATGATGCATTTAGTATATATAATGAAAATGGCGAATTAATATTGGCAATACATATTGCAGATCCAACGGAACATATTAATATAGACTCTTTGTTGTGGAGCAATATAATAGATAGAGCTGTTACAAAGTATCCTCTTGGAAATCCACCAATCCATTTAATGCCCGAATTTATTGTACAAAAATCGAGTTTAATGGAAAATGAGTATGGAAAAGAGAAAAACGCAATTACTGTGTATACCGAAATTGATACACAAACCTATTTACCGAAAAAAAAAATTAAATTATGCTTTTCAAAAATACGAGTATGTAAAGAGAATGCGATGACTTATCATAAAGCAGCACATAGTTCGTTAGACATATTATCCAATGGTTTAAACATTAGTAATGCATTACAGGAAAAAAGAAGAGGCGAAACGCTTGGTGTAAAACTAAGCGAACTAAATCAATCCACTATACAATTTGGTAATATCTATCCAGAACTACATACAGATCATCCGATAGAAAAGAAAATGAAACAAATGATTGCAGAATTTGCTATATTTGCAAACACATTTGTAGGAGAGTATTTAAAACTACACATGAACGGACGAGGTATTTTTCGTACTTGTATCGCAAAAGAGTGGTTAAATACTGTATCTACAGAAATATCTGGCGAAAACTTATTGAACGAAATTATTATTAATGGCATCCAAGCAGATTATATTTCTTCTAATTTATCACACGATTTAGTGGGTTCTCCTGAATATTGTCATTTTACATCACCTATTCGAAGAATGGCCGATTGTGTGTGCCATTATCTTTTGAAATATGTTTTTTTATTAAACAAACAACCTTCGCTGGAACCTCCCTTTTCAAATTACGAATTAGAAGGATTATCTAAAAAGTGTTTACAAGTAACAAAACAAGTTAAAAAAATACAATATCAAGATATCAAATTTCGACTCATTCAATGTATGTCCGGGTTACTTACCACACACAAGTCTATTTGTATTACCTATTTTGTAACAAGCTATACAGGGTTATTTCTAAATATTATTATTTGCAAAATAAATGACTTTAATGTTCATTTATCCTATGTTTTGCGAATTAAAAATTATAAAGAGGATATACATAAAGAAAAATATACCATACATATTACAACTATAAATCCCCCACATAAGTTCGATGAAGGAACTATTCCAGAACTTGATCAATTCTTCAAAAAATGATTTATTTACATATTTGAATACATCATTTGTTTTCCTTTTTATTTGTTTTCCTTTTTATTTGTTTTCCTTTTTATTTGTTTTCCTTTTTATTTGTTTTCCTTTTTATTTGTTTTTTTGTTTTCCTTTTTGTTTGTTTTGTTTTTTTGTTTTCCTTTTTATTTGTTTTGTTTTTTGTTTTCCTTTTTATTTGTTTTTTTGTTTTCCTTTTCGTTGTTTTTTTTCCACCGAGATTCATATCGGCAGTTTGTCCGTCATTATTTGTTTCAACAGACAAGGGCGATTCATTTGAACTTTCGCTTGAACTTCTGGGTATTAATGAAGAACTTAGAGAATAATCATCATCAAAAATACCGTCAAGGTCGATTGACATTTCGTCTTCATTTCCGAGATATTCTGTATTTTCATTAGACTGAACATTATCCTCTGTTGATTCGTTAATTGGTATAAACTGATTATCATTTGCCAACATATTGTTGGGGCTTAGTAATGGGGTGGTCGGAGTTAATGAACGAAGAGAATTATCATAATATTTAAGATTAGCTACCCTGATAGGTTCTTCCTCGCTACAATTTAAAGTGCTCTCAAATGTAAGTGCGTAATCTAATGACATAACCTTGTTTTGATTGCTGTTAAATACTGAATCGTCATCGAGTATGAATATTTTATTATTTATATTTTGGTTATTTAATAAACTCATAATATGTTTTAATGGAACCATTAGACCAGATATTCCAAATACACTCATGTTTACATAGGGTCGTTGTTGTATAATCTCCCGCTCATTTGTAAAATCACCACATAAAAATACGATATTTCTTAAATAACTGGTATACACATCTTGTTTTAAATCGTTTATAAATTTTTCTACTATTTCAAGATCAATAATATGGGGAAATATATTGGTTGTCTGTAATTTACATAACAACCTATAAGTAGGGTTTTCTTCAAAAAAAGTACTTGTTAGTGTCAAGTCCCCTTGTATTAAATCAAATATAGAATATGTATGTCCATCTTCACTCGGAAATAATCGGTTTCCTAATTTGTTTTTATTAAAAGTTCGCATTGTATAAACATCTACATCTTCAATATGTAACACATCATTAATAATCCCGCGTTTAATAGATTCTTGTTGTTCTACATTGTGATCACCCACTGCGTTAACCGATCTATAATATTCATAATCTATTTCCGGTAATATACAATCTATTAATTCTAAATTATGTTCTGCTAAAAAATTGGAATCTCTTAGTTTCCTATTATCTTCAAATTCACTATGTTCCATAGTACAATGGTCAAACGTGATATGTTGTATCTTATTTTTGAATAAAACACCATCCAATGTTGTAGAAGAAAAAAATATATTTTTTAGTTTTTTAGGAGCCGGTTCTATATCATTCGGACTTTGTGATAATATACAATCTGTTAATATACACGCGTCAAACTCTACATTTTCTAAATATGTATGTTCACCTGAAAAATCTGTTCGCCAAATATCTGCATTAACAAAATGCGTTTCATTAAAATAAGCATTTTTAAAGTTAGTTTCTCTTATAACAGGAAATATATCGTCATTATTATTATATCTATCCTCAAAATTTGTTTCAGTAAATATTGCTTCCTCATAATTTACTCGAGAATGAAGTAACCCAAGATCGCAAATCTCAAATGTAGAACCAAAAAAATCAACTTGATCAACATATGCTGAATGTCTCATATTACAATTAATAAATGAACATTTTGTAAAGTTTGCATATTCTCCTTGATCATTACCTTTAATATAAGAACCTTCTGCAAACATTGGATTGGGAGATTCTAACTCTTCTATTCTCATATTTTTAAATGTAGAATTTGGAAATTGTGAATTGTCGAAAATAAAATTTTTACATACAATTGCATCCTCAACATTTTCTCCCTCTCCCATAATCGACATACCATTTTCAAATGAACCATATCTATTATTTAAAAATAATACATTCACAAATACATCATACCGTTTGACACCATTTTCAAAGGTGAATACATTAAATTCGGAATTATCAAAATAACAATTTGTTTGAAAGACCACATTATTAAAAACTGAACTGGATTTGACATTCACAAATACGCATTTTTCAAACCCCACGTTTGCGAATGTGCTGTTTATTAATTGACAATTTTCAAAATTGCATTGCTTCCATTCCAATAATTCCATGTTAGTTTGTGATCCAATAACAGAATATTCAAATATAGAGCTCTGGAAATCTATATTTTGTAGTAAGCAAGCATTAAACGTCGTTTTTTTAAAATGTAAATTTCTTAATTGAAAATAAGGCCGAAGCGACTTGTTTAACTTAAAATCGCATTTTTGAAATAATACATCTTCTATTACTTTATGTATTGATTCTAAATGATTAAAAGAACAATATTGAAATACAGTGTGTAATAATTTTGTCTCTGTAAATATACAATTATAAAATGAACAGTTAGAAAACCACATGTGTGTGAACTCAATATTACTAAAATTACAATTTTCAAAATTAATATGTTCAAAATATATATTATGAAAATGTGTTTTGCCCAATGACGCAAAGTCAGTATTTACAAACCTTAGTATTGTGTTATCATTGTTGAAATCAAATTTAACAAACTTGTTATCAGCTAATGAAACCGTTGTTATATTTTTTTTTTCTTTTATTTCGTTATATAACTTATTTTGCATTTCTAATTCTTCTTGACTATCCATATAATCTAAATGAATATATTTTTAATTATTTAATTCTCTTAATTTGTGTAAACCCTTGCATTTCATCTCTTTGTTTTTCAAGTCTTCTTCTGATAAATAATTCCAAGGTTTATGAACCCCAAAACTCTTGTCACTATATATATTTTCATTCGAAAAACGATTGGCAATTTCAATAGTCGGTATCTTTAAATTATGTTTTGGATTTGTAAAAAATACATCTTCGTTTTCATCGAATGGTCGGGTATTATTGTTTATAATTTCCATCATTTTACTTTTTTTTCTTAAAGACAACCCTCCATTACCAACCCATTCTGTGTTTGGAGCACCCACATAGTCATATTCCATAAATTCGTATATTAGATCTTTGTAATCTTCGCAGATCATCGTATCTGTTTGAAAAATCAAAAATTGTTCTGTATCAATGTAAGAATAAAATTGAGGGGACGTCAATAACTTATTATAATCATCTAATGAAAGATTATTTACACCCAAATTATTAAGACGAATCCGGTGTTTATGACGGGTTAACTCATTCTCTAATTTAGATTGTATAAAGTTTTCGTTTTGATTACCGTGTAAAACGACAATCGTCCAATTTTCATCTAAATTTGAACAAAAATTGTCTAAAACAAATGTGAGCGCTTTATGTTCTCGCGGCTCTACTATAATCGCGGTATATTTCTGACTCATATGTTCAATGTTTTTACCGACATATGACTGTATTGTTACTCCTACTACAATTAAACAGCACAATATAAATAATAGTTGATAAGAAGTTAGTTTCATATACTATATCAACAGGTAAAAATTGATAAAACATATATATTTAAAAACAATACATACTAAGATTATGGAGCTTACTTCTTATCAATTAACCAACTGTCTTCGTCGATTTCCCGATTTTGAACTTTCCTATGAAACTATTCAACATAAGAAAGTTTGTAACGAATATGAGTTATGTATGGCTATACCCAGCGGAAAAAAATTTTATATATGGCACACTTTTCATAAGAATTTAGACGTTTGTTATTTGTTAGAATTAAATAAACAAAAAGAAATAGTCAAAGGAACTTGCATAACAAATAGTGGAAAACAGTCATTTTCGTTAGGGACTGTATTATATGGAACAGTATTAGATGATAGAAATGTATTTATTATTGAAGATATTTATTACTATCAGGGTATTCTATTGAAATACCTATCTGATCTTGAGAAAATGTATGTGATTAAAGAATTACTGGAACTCAATAAACAAGTTCGGTATAATAAAAAACAGTTTCAATTTTATATTCCAAATAGATGGAAAAACGACAGAGAAGAAATTACGAATAAAATTAACAAAGATATATCAGAACAAGTTCATTATGATATACACCACGTTCAGTATAGGTCTATTCATAAAAAACTACCATATATTAATGTTCCTATTAATCAAAAAATAAATGCAAATGCAGTAACAGATAAAATAGAAAATACGATTATTTATAAAAAGTATTCTTTCGATTTTAAAAAACCACAATACAATTATCCGACCGTATTTTTAGTATATGCCGATATTCAATATGATATATATCATTTGTATGCATATGGCAGAAATGGCTCAAATGTATATTATAACATTGCTTATATTCATAACTATAAAAAAAGTGTCTTTATGAATAGTTTATTTCGTAACATTAGAGAAAATAAGAATTTGGATTACATTGAAGAAAGCGAAGACGAAGAAGAGTTTGAAAATATTGCACACGACAAATTTGTAAACTTAAAAAAGGCGGTTCCGATTGAATGTTCTTTCCATAAAAAATTTAAAAAATGGATTCCTGTGCGTATTTCTAATAATGGCGCAAAAATTGTTCATATTAATAAATTAGTATCTGATTATTATGACAAATAAAATCTAACTATACTATATAGATGAATTTTAGCGAATTAAATGACACAACCAAGGCATTGCCTGATACAATGCCCAATAATGTGGGTGGAGAAACACACAAATATGAAGGAGGTAAGAAAAATAAGACCGCAAAACAGAGAAAAGGAAAAAAAGCCAAGACCGCAAAAAGAAAAAATAAATCAACAAAAAAAGGAAAAAGTAAGAAAAATGGGTTACTTAAAAGGGTGTTAAAGTTACTCAAATAAATCTTTTTTTATGAATATACAAGGTGTGTTCATAAAAACAAATATGTCGCGTTATCTCATTTTATTTTTTATATGTAAGGCCTTATATACTATCAATGAACATAGCGTTTTGGGATAACCAATTATGCGAACGAGGCACTTCGGTAAGTTTATACGACTATGCTCATTATAATGAAAAAATATTAGGTAATACATCTTACATATTTTACAATAAAAATAACTCGGAAAATAAAGAACCGATTATAGAAAAGTTTAAGCAACGGTTTATAGTTCACGGTGTAAATTCTTTTAATGAAGTTGATTTTTATTTAATAAAGTATAAAGTGTCTCATATATATGTGATTAAATTCGGTAAAAATGATTCCAATAAAAGTTCGGTGGCAAAGACATGCAATCATTGTGTATTTGACGCATCTGAACCACACGGAGATGTATATGCAGCCGTATCCAAGTGTGTTAAAGGATATACAGATAGCATTCCTATTGTTTCTCATATGATTGATTTACCAAATCATACTCTCAATATGCGAGAAGAATTAAGTATACCAGCAGATGCAATTGTGTTTGGAGGCTATGGAGGAGCGAATTCTTTTGATATCAAATATGTTCACGAAGTTATTTATGATGTTGCGAAAGAAAACAAACATATGTATTTTTTATTTGCAAATTTTAACAGGTTTTGTCCAGAACTTCCAAATATTATACATTTACCGATGATTACTTCTATGGACAAAAAAACGGCTTTTATTAATACTTGCGATGCACAAATTTGGGGGTGTAGTCTGGGCGAAACGTTTGGTATAGCCATCGGTGAATTTTCAATGAAAAATAAACCTATAATTGCTTCAAAAGTAGGAACATTAAACCACGCTCTTATTTTAAAAGAGAAAGGATTGTGGTATCAATGTCCTGAAGAATTACGAGATATATTCGTTACATTTTATCCAAAAGAATCGAAAACAAAGGGATTGAATGCCTACACCGAGTATACACCAGAAAAGGTGATGCGACAGTTCAACGAAGTATTTTTGCAATAAGATGTAAAAATTGATATAAATATTATAAATTATATTATAGTATAAATGTCAGAAATGGAAAATACTTTAAACGAAACACCGATTATAATCGTTCACAATGATTGTATGAAAGAAATAGCAAAAATGGAAAATAATAGCATCGATTGTATCATTACTGATCCCCCTTATTTTATAGATAAACTGGACAATAATTGGTCATCATCTCAAGTAAATGGTGATGTGAAAAATAGTCATATTAAACACTTACCAAAAGGAATGAAATTTGATAAAGCACAAGTGAAAAATTTGTATGATTATTATTTTGAATTATCCAAATTATTGTTTGACAAGCTGAAACCTGGTGGCTATTTCTTATCCTTTTCTTCGCCCAGATTATATCATGCAATAGCAATGGCGTGTGAATTAGCGGGTTTCGAAATTCGGGATATGATTAATTGGACATATACACAAAGTATGCCCAAAGGTATGTCAATGACGCATGTTATTAATAAAATGAAAATATCAGAACAAGAAAAAAATGAATTAATTGAAGAATATAAGGATTTTAAAACGCCACAAATACGGTCTTGTTTTGAACCTATATGTGTAGCGATGAAACCAATCGGTAAATTGACTTTTATTAAAAATGAATTGAAATTTAAGACTGGACTTCTCGACTTTTCACAAAAAGTGGGTCTGGAAAATGATCGTGTTCCTGCAAATATTATTACAACCGAAGAATATAACGAACAATATGATAAAAACTTTCTGGTATCAAAACCATCAAAAGAAGAAAAAGGAGAAAATAATACACATATCACAGTTAAACCTGTAGCTTTGATGGAACATCTTGTAAAATTGTTTAGTAAAAAAAATGGAGTCGTTTTGGATCCATTTTTGGGGAGCGGAACAACAGCCCTTGCTTGTAAAAATACACAGCGGCGTTGTATTGGCATTGAAATGAATGCGGAGTATTTGGCAATTAGCAAGTCCAGATGTGGGTTATCTTAATCGAATTACTTGCCCTCGTTTATCAAATACGGCCTTATCTTTATAGCGCTGATTACAAAAGCTACATTGAGGTATGCAGTTGTCTTCTGTAAGATCCTTTTCAGGGTCCATATGTCCTTTTTGTAGTTTTGTGACAATGCTCTTATCCCAACGCATTGGTTCTGTTTCCTTGCTTCCACAATTTACACACATATTATCATATTCTTTTTTTAAATTTGCCCATATTTCAGCAGTAACTTGGTCACCTCTTCTATCGCGAATAAATGACGGATGTGTTTCAAATACATTCACCAAACAGTGTTCAAAACGTCCATTCTTAATCACATTCCAGCCATTTTGAGTTGAAAGATGACGAACTTGTAGAGGATCTGTGCCGGTAAGTGTTTCTGTTTGTGATACATATTCTTTAATTTTATCAATATGAATAGGCTGTCCCATATTTACATATAAACATTCCAATGCTTTGCCTAACTTACCCTTTGGATGTTTTACACCGCTGGGTTCCAAATACAGCTTCCATAGTTTATCTAAGTGTTTCGGGTTATAACTCATTATTTTATTACTTTACGATATTGTTGATAGTAAATGTATTGAGAAGGGGCTAAGAATATCAATTTTTTAAGTAAAAATCCACTTTTAAATATCTATACTTTGAATAATGACAACTATAGATATTTCTTCAAATTTATTAGAAGATAATAATGTTATTTCTTTAGAACAAATACAATTGAATAATATTAATAATATTGTTCCAACTATGATTGATGATATACCAGTGCAACAAGCAATATCCTTTTCATTGGGTGATTCTATAGAATTTAATTATAATGAAAATGAAAATGAGAATTGGACGAAAGGGGTTATTGCTCATTGTAATGCAGACAATACATACCATATTCATTATCAACACGGCGAACTTACAGAGTTAAATGTGCATAAACAGTTTATTCGATTTAATGAACAAGATGGCTTCGACGATTGTTCCGACACAGAAAGTGTTAACTCTGTTAATTCTATATTTTTTAATAAAGCAAAACGAGAGTTAAACAATGATGTATTTCAGTCTCCTAAGTTATCATCTACTATGTATAAACGCCCATCTAATAAAAGTAATGAAAAACCAACAATAATGAATATGTTAAAAAAAACAGCAAGTGGGTATCTTTATACGAAAGATAAATTGAAACATCAAGATGATAACCAATATGCACGCGTTTCAACCGCGAAAGATCCACATATTGACAGTGAAAGCAACTCATCTGAAACAGTAGTAGAAGAGAAATCATTAATCAATAATGAATTTTTGTCAAAAGAAGAATTGATTGCGCTATTAACGATAAAATTGAAAACTGTGAAAAAATATGAATTTGAATCTGCGAAAAAAGAAATCATATCAAATAATTTAGTATCTATGAGCTCAACACATTTGGATATTATTGCAAGTTATTTAAACTCGCAAAAAATGATTTATACAGAATCAAGCTATTATACATCCACATGGTTGAATTATTTGATGATTCCAACTATTCTTATTTCTGCAAGTGCATCTGTCATCAGTGGTTCAGGAAATAGTATTCCTCACGCATCCCTCATTATTTCTTGTATTACCGCGTTCAGTGCATTTTTATTATCTATCATTAATTATTTGAAACTCGATGCAGCATCTGAAGCTCATAAAATATCTGCACATCAATATGACAAATTACAAAGTCATATTATGTTTTTTTCTGGAAGAGTTTTATTATTCAGCGAAGCAAGTTTCCATTTTGCAGCAAGAACCCAAATAGAAGATAAAAAATTACTGGAAGCAAAGTTGAACGTTTTAAAAAGAAATGATGATGACATAGATAACATAAAACGAAAGATAGCAAATATGAAACTAAGTTTTCAACAACAAGAAAAAGAAATAAATGATGATATTAAAAAAATAGACGATGAGCTAACCATCATTATAGACAAAATTGACGAGAATACAGATACAGAGACAGAGATTGTAAACACTTTACGAAACCAAAGAGAAGAAAAAGAAAAATCTATTGAAATTAAAAAAACAGATAAGAAGAAAATAAAACAAGAGTATAATGATAAGAAAAATAATCAAAAAGCAGAAATAGAAACATTTTTAACTACACGATGTAAGGCAATCGACAGAGAAGGAGATTTCGCGAGAATAGAATTAAATTCACAGGAAAATAATATTGTAGGAGAATTATTGAAAGATATTAAACACGAAATTGAAGTCGTTCAAGAAAGAATTAAAGATATTAAGGAAACAAACCAGTTTGAAGTCCCGAAAGCTATTCGAAATAGATATCCTATTATTTATAATGCAAATGTATTTTCTTGGATAAAAACAATTGAAGATTACAAATTAATTTTAACCATCAAATTATGGATATATAAAAATAAAAAACAATATTGTGAAAATTGCATTTGTGAGTGTTATAATATTTTGCAAAACAACCCTCAATTAAATGCTGCCAGTAAAAAAAATATTAATGACGAAATATTAAAATTTAATAAATTGAAAAAGAAATGTGATGAAATTGAATCCTTTATTTTTGAGTCTTCCGTATCTCTTTCTATTTCTTATACTGAGATTGATTCTATTTTCGAACACGAAAAAAAACAAGGCGATCTAAAGAAAAAGTGGAAATATCTATTCTTTTTATGTCCTTGGATATTAAATGTGGTCCATAATGATAATTGGGTAGAAGATACGTTTATTTACTTTATTTATGATAATGCAAGTAAAAAGAAGAAAAAATTACAAGGATTAGAAGGCGCTGATAATAACGACGAAAAAAGAGTATTCTGGTTCAAAGATACTGATCATAAAGACGATTTAGATAATATTTTGGTTTAATCGAACATACTTACATCTAACATACAGTTTCTTACCGGTTGTTCATCTATGTCTTCTATTTCTTCTGTGTTTGCAGTGTTCGTTCCTTTCGCGGTTAGTTGTTTTGGAACATAAGTAACTTTCCAATTGTCCATATTCATACTTTGGTATGTATCCGAACCAATTTCAAATATTTTATAATTGCATTTCTTATAAAATCGTCTTCTTTGTAACCACTGTTTTTGAAAAAGGTCGTGAGGATCAACAATATCTACTATAATTGGCGATTGATGTTTGGTTCTTAATATTCTCCCTACAGATTGTGTAATATCTGTTTTGGGTGACGCCATTACTAAGGTTGATAATGTTTTTATGTCTAATGCTTCTGCTGCCATTGCATAAGTAGCTAATACTATCTCTTTTGATTCTGTTTCCTTTAATTTGTCTTGCTTCATTCCTCCCACATAATACCCCACTGTTCCTATTTCATTATGTGTAATCGATTCATAAAAATAGGTGAGTAAACTACGATTATGTGCCAATATCATTATTTGCTTTTGTTCATTTTCTTTACGCAAATCGCTTACTACTTTCATAATAAAATCACTGCGACGGCTGTAATTGCTCAATTTTGATATCATGGAACTGAATTTTGGATTTCCACGATAATCAAGCAACGTATCATTAAACTCATCATCGTTTGTTTTGTAAAATACAGACCGCACTCGCACCTCTTCATCATCCTCGCGTTTTTGTGCATATATCTTTTTACCAATAAACATATACAACACCTTTGTTAATTTATCTTTACGATCTACTGTTGCTGAAATACCAAGCATACACGGCGTAATTGTTTTGAAAAGAGTTCGTGAAAACTGCTCACTCCCTATACGATGAACCTCATCTATAATAGTTAAACCAAAACTTGAAAATGCATCGTCATCGTAATTTTTATCATACAATGTTTGCACCATTCCTATGACGATGTCTTTATTTTCTATATTGAATTCTGGTCCTTGAATCTTTCCTATTTTTGCACCTGGTAAAAATTCATTAATACGCTCTATCCACTGATTCATCAAAAATTCTTTATGAACGATAATCAGTGTCTTCTTTTGTAATTTTGATATAATATTTAAAGCCATAATCGTCTTTCCAAATCCGCAAGGAACTTCTAATATACCTCCATTACCTTTTATGATGCTATTTTCAGTAAGATTAGAATTAACATAATTCATATAAACTCCAACAATATGTTCTTGATAATCTCTCAATTGTTTATCAAAATGAACACATATATCGTCTCCTGCTTCGAGTTTTTCATTTTGCGGAATGCCATATCTTTCTATTCCATAAAAACGAGGAATATAAATTTTTTTGCTTGATTCACGGTAAACAGGAAAAGATTGTGTATCTACTGCGTCTTTTCCACCGTAATTCATATTAAACATCATAGGTTTGACAAATAATTCCTTTTTTAGTTCTTCATAATCCTTTTCATCAAGAACATTTTTGGGAATGGTATAACCCTTTTTACCTAAATATGATTCATTTTGAATTTTTTCCTGGTAATCCTTTGTAATTTTAAACACAGGGGTTTGTTTGGCTGGAGTGAGTTTGTTATGTTTTTTCATAGTTATTAACTTCGTATAAATTATTTAGCATATTTCAATTTTTCATTACCAAGAAATATATACTGTTATTTTATAAATGTATTTGCAAAAACTTTTGAAAAAGCTCCCCTTAGGTAAAATGACCACTATAGAATTTGCTGTTATCGGTTTGTTTATTCTTTATCTTGTATTGCCCATAGAAACGCCTGAGGCATTAGCTATGTGTGTTGATTCATCTTTAGGTATGTTAGTGGTGTTTGTATTAGCCGTTGTTCTTTTCATGAAGTCCAATTCTATTTTGGCAGTTTTGTTTATATTTGTTGCTTTTGAACTTATTAAAAGAAGCTGCAAAGTAACAAACAAACCCCAAACCATTATGGAACATACAGAAGAACAAAACAAGAAAGACCAGAAAATGAAACAAATGAATCCTGAAAAGAAAAGCACACTCGAAGAAGAGGTTGTAGATGTTATGGCCCCTGTGGGACACAGCGAACCTATTAAATTCTTATCCACCTCTTTTCAACCTATAGCCGAAGATGTTGGCAGTGCATCCAGAGTTTAAATTTTTTGCAATTTATAAATTATAACATTTGTTATAATTTATTTGTAGTTACTTGGGACTAAAAAAAAACAATCCAGACAACAATGTAACCAAACAGGTAAGCGTTATATATAATAAAGAGGCCACTGCATTTTGGTCAGGATTTAACCCTTTTTGAACACTTAATATCCCCAATGTTACTCCTCCTGTAATAAATGAAATAGCTGCTGTCATAAGAGTAGGTATATTGGTTAACATATCTTTAAGAATACTTAAAAATGCAATTAGACCCTTATAATTATGGAAATCCTCTGTAGGAGAGGTCGTGTCGTCTCCCGTTTTTACACGCCAATATTCATTAGATGCTTTACTCTGTAATATCACCAATGACCCCATAATAATTAGTAATAACCACACCATACCCATTGTAAAAAAATTAGGTAATCCAACACCTCCGCCTGCAATAAATAAAATGAGAATTACAACATTTATAAACATTAATACAATATCTGCACCAGCTACTTGATTAAAATATGTACTGATATCTCCTCCTTGTTTAAAAATAGGTTTAATTACAAAATTTTTATAACTATACGGAACAGTGAAGAAAATAGTGAGAACAACAATGAAAAACAAAAGCAAATCGTTGACAATTTGAAGTCCGTCCGTCTTACTTTTGGATTTTGTAAATTCACTATTTACAGGGGTAACATAACCGGGTGTTGTTTCTTCACTTTCTCCAGAAGGTTTACAATCTAAATAATAACCATCCCCTACATCCATCCCTTCTTTCTTTGATGAAAACATAGATAAAAATCCTTCTTTTTTATTTTTACCGGTGGTTGGTGTAAAATCAACGGAAAAATATTTTTTCTCCATAGGCGCATTTGTATCAAATAAACTGGTAGAAGATGTAAGTTTGCTTAAGAATTCAGAGGTGTCAATATTTACTGGAATTGGTTTTAAAAATATATATGTGTGTTTTTTTCTGGCTGGTTCCAACCGTTCATAATAAATCACTTCTTTTTGTGTAGGAATTACATTGTTTAATTGTAAATCTTCTTGAATAATTTTTGCTCTTTTATCATTTTTTAGTTGAATCATTTTAATGACTTTATCTAATGAGCTGGTAGTGCTATTTTTGCTATTTTGTAATAAAAAACAAGTGTATACGATGCTTTTTTTTGGACCCAGGTTTTCGTGCTCAATTACAATTTCTCCAACAATATTTTTATTCGAATATTGGGAAATATTGTGATGAAGAACATTATAAATATACATTTTTTTTGCTAGATATGTGCCAGATTTCATTTTTAGGTCCTGAAATTGTAATTCTCTACCTTGAAAACTTATTTCATAGTATTTATCTTTTATGTCAATTAAATTTCCATCGAGTTCCAAATATTGATCTGGTTTTTTCATCGTTTCAGAATAAGTTACTTTTTCTTCCACATCTCTATTATTAATTGTATGTCGCGGATAATTAAATTCTATTTTTCCTTCTATAAATTTACTTTCATTTGGATAAAAAAATGACATAATATATATAACGGTTATATTTTTCTTATTTTACTAATTACATTTATTACACGCTCCATAAAAATGACACATTGAACACTGTTGCTGTTCTGGATGAACCTTTGTATAATGTTGCTGTTCTGGATGAACCTTTGTATAATGTTGCTGTTCTGGATGAACCTTTGTATAATGTTGTGGGTCTGGATGAACCTTTGTTATGTTAAAGAAGCCGCAAAACATATTTATATGGTTACCTTGTTATCTGATTATCTGATTATCTGATTATATGATTATATTAATATGATATAATCACGCAATTATCAATTTTTTATAAATGAGGAATGTATCTAAATGTATCGTTTTCATACATTGTTACTTGAAATACATCATTGTAACCCTGCACATATATATTATCACCATTCGACATATCATCACAACCATATTCTCTCGAACAACTTTTTCCATTGACACTTATGGGCAGTTTGGTGTTTACACTACCTGTATTTGAAATGGCATAATATTCAAATTTATCCCTACCTGTCACGCTTCTTCTTCCCATTAGTGGTAAAATAAGATTGTTTCCACTTAGCGTTGTCAATATACCCATTTGTTGAAATTCTTGTTCCACACCTCGCGTAGATACATTTACTGGAATTCCTCGAACATCAGAAGAATCACGCGGATGATAATAACCATTTTGTTTTAGCGGAGGACTATATGGATCATTAAAAGGATCGTGTCTTGCAGAAATAGAAGCAAGTGGGTTCATCGTTGCGGGTGCATTAAAAATATGAAATTTATTGTTGTTTGCTAAAAGAGTAGGTTTAATTAAATATAAATATACGAAATATATTACAATCCCCAATACAACTAAAATAGATACAAGTGTTACATTTTCAAGACATATTACTCCCGGAGGACATTTTTTCGGCATATATATTTAAACATATATATTAAAAGTCATATTTTACAGGTGGCAATCCTATGTTTTTAGGTACTGATCTACGAACCGCATTTGGGTCTTTCACATCAGGCCAGTTGCCCATCTCTTGTCCGTGTTTTTTAGCAACCATTTCTGCCCATTTCATTTTTATACCCGACGCGTTGGCAATTCGTTCATTAAAATTATAATCTACCTTTTTTGCGGTTTCTTTCAATACCCCCTTTTTTAATCGAATACATGTAAAACACCGTTCTCTCACATTTTTAGGCCAATATATTATGTGAAAACCAAATAAACTATAGGTATATCCATTCAACATTTCTAACCCTTTTATCGACCGTTCTTCTAACCAAAACAAATCTAATCCTAAAAATGTCTTTAATGACCACATAACTAACCATATAGGTAAATAAAAAATGCGTAATGCGATCTCAACGACATAAAATATAAAACAAAAATACAGGTTTTTTATAAACTTGATTGTGCACATAATGTAAGTTCTCAATAGTTCACCCGTAGCTGCAAATAGATATCCGATTCCTTTGAACCCAGAATTAATACTATCTGTTAATGTTTTGATTTCTCCTGCCAAACCATCTTGAAATATCACTTCTATGCTTGCAAATAAATTTTTAAAACGATTAGGAACAGATTTATTAAATGTAATAACAATATTTTCAAAGTCCTTAATTAATTTTTCAATGCCCTTGAACGGTTTTTGTAATTCCTTTTGAACATCTTTTAATCCACTTGTAGTGTTTTTTGTAGATTCTTTTACGGCTTTATCAGTTGCATCCAATGATTTGGTTAAACCTTTCTTTAATTCTTCAGTTGCCTTATTTAATGTGCCTTTAATTCCATCCAATACTTTATTTATTTCTTTTAAAACACCATCAAATTGTCCCATATAATCTTATAATATCAATATAAATTAATATTATTAAATGAAACTAAATTATTTTACATCCTTTGCTCTTTTGACATTCGGATAAGCACCCACTTCCTGGAAATGTTTAGAACTTTTTTGCATTAGTTTTATTCCTTGTTGCATAAAACCAGGTAACTTTTTAGTAAACACTTCATCGACTTGCGCAGCTTTTGTCGAGACTGTATCTGTTTTCAACCTCACACATACAAAACACTTTTCTCGAATTGGTTTTGGCCAATACATAAAATGATATCCCGTATATTTATACATTAAATAACTCATATCATATAACCCCTGAAATGCTTGTCTTTCTCTTTCATATAGATCAACACCGAAGACCGCATAAGCTATATATAACATTATTCGAACAGGCAAATATAATATTTGTAAAAATAATTCCACCAAATAATAAAAAAAACATCCCCAAATATTATTAAGCATTTTCACAATACATACTAAATAGGTAAACATAAATTCTCCTATATATTGAAACAATTCACCTATTTGGTTAAATCCAAGTCCTATTCCTTTTCCTATACCTTCGATTGTAAGCCCCAGTCCATAAAATACACTACCAACGCCAACGAAAACATTCTCAAAACGACGATCAATCGTTTTAGAAAATTTCACCATATTAGAAAACTCTTTAATTACACCATCTATCCCCTTCGACGGGTCAAATCCTTTTTTCAAATCATCTGTTATTGCACTTTCAATATCTTGCACACTTTTTTTTAAAGCTTTTTCTACAACTTTTGTTGCATCCTTCAAAGCATCCCGTGTTTTATCTGTAAACTTCTTCACGCCATCAAATATTTTCTTAACTTCTTTGTCAATAGGATCTTTAATCAATTTGTTTAAATCTAACGACTTTAAAGCATCTCCGACAGTGCTAACTGCTTTTTTTGCTACAGTTGCCACCTTTTTTGCCACCTTTTTTGTCGCCGTTGTCGCTTTTTTTGTCACATTTGTTGCCTTTTTTGCAATTTTCTTTAAAATTTTTTTGCCTTTTTTGCCTTTTTTGCCTTCTTTAAAGGGCTCCTTCGTATTTATATTGTTCTTTACATTTTGTGGACTATCTTTCATTTTTAATTATATCTAAAATAGGCAAATATAATTATCTATAGAATTAATTTAATTTCTTCTTATATCCTTCAAACTTTTCTACAAAGTTTTCGGCTTTTGATAATAAAGGGTCGATTTCTTTCATGTTATTCATAATATTTCTTTGTAATTCTTCAAATTCAACCATGTCTTTTTTAAGATCATTGTAAAGCTCTTTCTTTTCTTCTTTTTTTGCTGTTTCTACTTGTTCTTCATCTTCATCATTCACTTCCCCCTCAGCTGCATCTGCTAACACCTTTTCTATGTCGTCTATATTCTCATCATTATCGAGTTCTACACCTTCGTCTTCCATAGTTTCAAGCCCCTCGTAAAACATTTTCTTATGAAGCACATATTTAATCAAATTAGCAAATGCTAAAGCAACAAGTAAAATAATAATCATATTCTTACTAAAAAATGACATTAATAACGCAATAATAATAAATACAAACACTGATTGATAATCCTTTACATATCCAAAAAATAAAATATTCATTATTGACAGTAGCGATAAAAAGTATAATAACACTTTACTTTGAATTACATTCTTAAATATTTTGCCTCCCTTCACCATTTTTGTCGAAAGTTTGCTCGAAAGTTTCATTATAACATATAAAAGGAAATTATTTTAAACTTCATCCTCTAATTCATCGTAATATAAATAACCGTGGTCTTTTTCAGAACTATAAATTTCTAATACTTCTTTCACTACCTCTTCACGCTCAATGTCTTTTTTCTCAAAAGTTATATTTGTTATACTGGAAGATCGTTTTCCTTTAAATTTATCTAAAAAATCCTCCAAACCGTTTAGTTCGTTTTTTCTGTCATGTTGTTCTAAATCTCCCGTAATAATTAAACGACTATTTTCTCCTAATCTTGTTAAAAGCATTTTCATTTGAGATACTGTACAATTTTGCATTTCATCTGCTATTATCCAAGCATTTTTAAATGTTCTACCTCTCATATATCCCAACGGTGATATTTCGATTACTTTATCCTCGAGTAATTGTGTTACTTCTTTCGGACTAATAAAACGATATAATATATCATATATAGGACGCACCCACGGCGCCATTTTTTCTTCCAACGTTCCAGGCAGATAACCCAAATCTTCATCTACCGCGACCGATGGACGAGTAAAAATTATTTTTTCAACAGTATTCATTAACATATTTTTAACACCAAATTCTGTTGCAAATAATGTTTTTCCTGTTCCCGCAGGACCCGTTGCTACAATAATCTTCTTTTGTTTCATTTTTAACATTTTTACATATTCGGTTTGACTACTGTTTTTAGGTTCTGTAAAACTTTCGTCTAACCTTTTCTTTTCGTTATGCGATAAGTGATGAAAATTCTCAAATAATTTTTTATTTTTTTGAAATGAAATCTCATTTTCTATTTCTTCATAATTTTGATAATATATTTCCTTTTCGTTCATTTTTTTACTCTTTCTACCTCGTCTTTTTTCATTTTTAGTGTATCCAATATTATCATTAAACGGAATGGCTAAATTATTGGATTCTTCACTTGTCATAATTTAACATATACGACTATTATATTTTGACAAAACAAATACTTTATACATATTTTTAATAATATTATTGAATATATCACTATTCTGCTGCGTATATATTAATAAATTATGTTTAACGAATTACAATTATTTTATTAAAAGGTATTAAAATCTAAAGGGTATATTATTTAGGACCCTCGATGTGTGAACCTTCAAATATCGAACCAATTCTTCAACCAGACGATAACCGCTATGTAATGTTTCCCATTGAACACGATGATGTATGGCAAATGTATAAAAAACAAGTTGATTGTTTTTGGAGAGCCGAAGAAGTCGACTTATCGAAAGATTTAAAAGACTGGGATAAGTTAAATACTGATGAACAAAAATTTATTAAAATGGTTCTTGCATTTTTTGCTGCGTCTGATGGAGTTGTATTAGAAAATTTGGCGGTGCGCTTTATGGGCGATGTTCAAGTTTCTGAAGTAAGAGCATTTTATGGGTTTCAGGTTGCTATGGAAAATATTCACTCAGAAATGTATAGTTTACTCATTGATACTTATATACAAGATAGTGCTGAAAAAAAAATGCTGTTTGAAGCTACACAAAACTATCCCTGTATTGCAAAAAAGGCCAACTGGGCCAAGAAATGGTTAAACGATAATAGGAGTAGTTTCGGAGCCAGGCTCGTTGCATTTGCAGCGATTGAAGGCATTTTCTTTTCTTCTTCATTTGCTTCTATTTATTGGATTAAAAAACGTGGACTTATGCCCGGACTCACTTTTTCGAATGAGTTGATTTCAAGAGACGAAGCTCTACACACAGAATTTGCCGTTCTATTATACACTAAACTTCAAAAAAAACTCAACAAAAAAAGGATTTATGAAATTATTCAAGAAGCTGTTGAAATTGAAAAAGAATTTATTACCGAGTCTATTCCTTGTAGAATGATTGGTATGAATTCCAAACTTATGTGTCAATATATTGAATTTGTTGCGGATCGCCTGGTTGTCCAACTCGGTTATGATAAAATTTATAATTCTACAAATCCATTCGATTTTATGGAACTAATCAGTATTGAATCTAAAGTTAATTTCTTTGAGCGCACCAATGCAGAATACGCATTGGCCAATAAAACAGTTGACGGCGATGTGTTTGATTTTAATGCTGACTTTTAAACATTTTGGCGGAAGTGTGCTACTATTCAGAATATTTAAATCTTATGTTATTCCAGTACCCTTTTTCTTGTTTTCCGTATTTTTCATTCATTAATGCGTGCAAAGTATCTTTAGTGCATCTAATTTCTTTGTTCGTTTCATTATAATAACAATTTGATACATAAGATTCTACTTCTTTCTTATGTATTCGTGATCCTATTCTTTTCTCGAAATATACATTTACTATTTCTTTCAATATCTCATTTGGATTTGGATTTGAATTTGGATTTGTGTTATCGTCCATTGTTCTATTAATTATTTTCGTTTATTGGTTTGAATCATATCAATTTTTTACAAACTTACTATATTAGATTATTCATCATTGGATATTGATTGAACCTTCATCATTCTTTGACTGTGTTACTTTACTATCTGCTACCTCATCGACCCTATCTTTTTTTTCTCCTTCCAAATTATCATATATATTCAGGGTTCTTGCACTTGAATCTGTAGCATTTATATATTTTGGCATCCAAAAATAAGGAATCACCTTCCCATTCCCTTTATAATAACTTTCAAATGTTTTTCTATAATAATATTCTTCTGCTGTAGATGGTAACAAATACTCATTCACTTTACTCATCGTTTTATCACAATAACACGCGATAGTATACTTGGTATCCGGATTCATTGGTATTTCTGAATGAATCTCCATTTCATTATTTAAAAAAGATTCGTAACAATACTCTTTCATAATCGCATACAAGGAACGATTGGTTTGAGATACTCCATCACTAAATGCCTCCTTTTTCCTATACAAAATGTCAGTAGGCAATAATTGTTTATCGAATATTGTATACTCTTTACTAAATGCAGTTCTAATCAAGTGTTTTCCCATTTTCTTTCCCATATTATTCCATCTCATTTCTGGAGGCAACGATAAATAATATAATGTAAATGTTCTATCTAAAAATGGAGTTCGTGGTTCTAAACCGTGTGATGATATACATCTATCTGAACGCAATACATCAAAATGATGAATATTTTTTAGCAATCTCTTACATTCCTTATCAAATTCCATACAATCTGGCGCCATGGAACAATATAAATATCCGCCCATTAACTCATCTGCGCCGTCTCCATTGAAAATTACTTTCGCTTCACTATGTTCAGAAATATATTTCCCGATTAACCAATTTCCAATACTTGCACGCACTGTCGTTGTATCATAACTTTCAATATCTTTTATTACATCTTTTACATGATTGAAAAAATCCTCTTCTTCTAATATTATTTCTGTGTGCGTCGTTCCCAAATAATCCGCCACTATTTTGGCATTTTTTAAATCATCCGACTCTTTCACCCCTATACTGTATGTTTCTAATTTCGGTAACCCATTTATCTTATGATATTCATTCACAAGACTCGCCACCAAACTACTATCTAATCCACCTGACAATAAACACGCGATAGGCCTTTCTGATGTTTCACAACGTTTATATACTGCATCTCTAAAACAATATCGTAACTGTTTCATAATCGTTTCGTGTGAAGTTACAACTGCATAATTTGGGGCAGGAAAAGAGAAATATGACACATTTTGCTTTTCTGGTATCCAACTACAAACTGGTTGTAATACTACACTATATTCAGAATACGTTCCCGGCGTAAATTGCTCTATACTATATTTGTTCTTTTTTGAATTTACTCTTTTATGTATATTTGTTAATGATTTCATTTCACTACTGAAACCATATATATAATCTTTTTCTTGCAATACATTTTTTAACACAGGCATTTCCGATACTTTCCCTCGCTTTTTTTTTAGAATAAACAGTGGTCTTACGCCATATGGATCTCTTGCTACATAAACCTTACCCTCGTTTAGTCTACCATCTAATAAAACAAATGAATATACACCATCTAACATTTGAAGAGTATATTCAATGCCGTATTTTTTGTACATATGAATAATAATTTCACAGTCCGAGTCTGTTTTCATTTCATTGTCTATATCTAGCATTTTACTCAATTTTTTATAATTATATATTTCCCCGTTGCAAATTAACGAAATATTATTTATAGTAATCGGCTGGTTTGATACCGTATTTAATCCATTAATAGCAAGTCGGTGAAATCCGAACATACACTTTAACATAATATTTTTTAATATAGAATTTTCGGGACCTCGATGTTTGCCTTTCTCGAAATCTTCCTCTATAATCGTGTTTGTAAACTGTCCATTGTAGTTTAATAGACAAAATATTCCACACATTGTATCTATTTATAGATAAATCTTTAAGTTTTTTTATAGTTGTATTCCATAGGAATATGTTTCAATTTCTTGATAACACACCCTCTCCTGAGAAAAATGACAAACTCGACAAAAAATCCAAAAACGCCAAGACTGAAGATAATTTTAGCAACAATAAAGAAAAGAAAACTAACAATGTAACGCTTGAAGGATTTAGCCTTTTATCTAAGTCTTTGGGTGGCGCCGAATTTTCAACCAACAAAGTCGAAGGTTTTGATATTGAATCCTCAACAGAGACTGTAAAAGATGGTATTAATAGTCTTGTTGCTCTTTTACCCAAACAAAAAGAAGGTATGTCCAATCTTAAGAAAAAAAGAGAAGGATTTGCAAATATTCTCAGCAAGAGAGAGGGAATGGAAGATAAGGAAAAAGAAGAAGCATTAACAAGCTTTTTAAATAACAAAGAAAACGAAGAAAACGAAGAAAACGAAGAAAACGAAGAAAACGAAGAAAACGATAAAGAAAATAAGGACATTGAAGGAATGGTTACTATGAATATGGACAAAAATACGCAAGTATTTGCTGGTGGCCTTACCGTAGTTGCTCTTCTCCTCGTATTTAAGTTTATGCAAGGTAACAGATAATTTAAAATCACATCCCCACAATTATGTGATTTTAAAACAAAAAATTGATATTAGTTCCGTTATTATTATTGTAGTTAAAAATATATATTCGATGAACGAAAATGGATTAGATCAATTCTACACAAATACAGATACATCACTCAAATGTTATAATAAATTACAACAAATAATAGATATTCACACATTTGACATACTTTTAGAACCCAGTGCTGGAACCGGTTCATTCTTTAATATTATGGACGATGGTAAAAAAATTGGTATTGATATTGATCCAAAAGACAAAGGAATTCTTAAAATGGATTTCTTTGATTATAAACCTATAAGTAATAAAAAATATCTGGTTCTCGGAAATCCACCCTTTGGAAAAATATCTTCTATAGCAGTTAAATTCTTTAATAAAAGTGCTGAATTTGCTGACTGTATTGCTTTTATTATACCAAGAACATTTAAAAGAGTAAGCATTCAAAATAAACTGGATCTACATTTTAAATTAATTTATAATGAAGACATTCCGGTTATTCCTTGTTGTTTTACTCCAAAAATGAATGCGAAGTGTTGTTTCCAAATATGGGTAAGAACAAATGACAAAAGAGATATAATAGAATATGATAAAGAACACCCGGATTTTACATTCGTTAAACACGGCCCGAAAGATACAAGCGGGCAACCGACCCCGCCTGAAAATTGCGATTTTGCACTAAAAGCGTATGGATCGAATTGTGGCGAAATAATAGACACGGATTTACGAACACTGCGACCTAAAAGTTGGCATTGGATTAATTCTAATATTGATCTTGCTACACTAAAAAATAGATTTAGACAATTAGATTATTCTATTTCAACAGATACAGTAAGACAGGACAGTCTTGGACAGCAAGAATTAATACATTTATACAAATTGCAATTTTATTAGAAATTCTCTTTCTTATAGTCTACTTCATAGGTAAGTAATTTTTTCCACAACTCATCACTTTTGGTATTTTCTTTTGAATTTGGGTTACATCTCAACGCATACTCACAACCACGCCCTTTCATATTATCCTTTGTAATTGCACCTAATATATCTGTTGTTCCGTGAGCATATCCACCATAATCAACCACAATCTTATACAATTCTGATGACGGGATCTTCATTATATGTGCTTTACCAAGAGAATTATTCCCTTTATCATACATATTATATGCAACAAATATGTAAAAATCAACCATATGATCTGGGCGTATTTGAACAAAATTTAATTTCGATTTTTTTGCGTGTATAGAGACTTTTATTTCATAATTGTTGTCGTTTTTCATACCGTCGCCGCTTGTTTCATTCTGCGCCGGCCCTATTTCAAGATGTTCCTTTATAATCATTTCAATATTTTTTAATGATTGGGGATTTAAATAAGAACGCGCCATTATGCACATACCAAGTAACGATGTTTGACTCCTTATTTTTTCTAAAAGTTTATCGTTTTTGTCGTTTTCTTTTATTTTCATTTCACTCACCATTGTTTCCAATTCATCTACATTGGGCGGGAAATCCAATGCATTCGTGTCAATACGATTCATCAATGGTTCACATACCATCGGTCCAGGAGCAAGATCATTCATCAAAATTTCTATCGAATTCATCGTGTTTTCAAGTTCATTCATCGTGGTTTCAATTTCATTCATCGTGGTTTCAATTTCATTCATATTGTAAAAGTATAGCATTTATTTCAATTTTTTAGTGTTAGCATATTCAGCAAATAATAAATTATAATTTTATTTTATAATTTATAAAGCATCTATACAGCAAATCGCTTATATATCTCTAAGGCCACCAACCCACCAAATACCTGAGCTACAATATAGGGAACAAGTTCTGTTGTGGAAATTTTACCAGCACCCGCCATTACTATAGAAACAGCAGGGTTAATATGTCCTCCAGATATGTTAGATGCCAACAAAATGACAAGAGCAAGCGCAGCACCAATTGCTAAAGGATTACCAGTTGCCAAAATGACATAAACAAATACAAGGGTTCCCAAAAATTCGACTAAATACTTTTGCATATTTATAAACTACTACTACAAAAAAATTATAATACTGGTCTGTTACTTGGATTTGCTGCTATTTTGGGCGAAGGAACATATCCTCCATTACGAACTCTTTTTAATGCAGTATCTTGTTCATTTCTATTATTATTACTCGTAAATGACATTGCATCTTTAGAAGAATTTAAACTTCCTACACCAACTGCATTCGCTTTTCTTCTTGACATTACAGACGACGCATCTCTATTTCCGCTGTATTTTTTTTGTAAATTTTCACTTACAGTGTTTGCAGTTATCTGGTTCGTTTGAAAGTAATTCCGTCTATTCATTGCAAATGAATTTTCATTTGAACTGGTTGAATCTTTTAATGGCATCGGCGCTACGCCACTCATCTGATTATTTTGAATATTTTTAAGCATACGATACATTTATAAAGTACTTATATACTTTATAAATAGAATATGTTTATCCTAAATTATTTTACATCATCGTAATTTCTTACTACTGCTCTTTGTTTCTTATAGCGAATGTAATCTGAAGAATCAGCTACAAATTTGACATTCGTCGAGGCTGCCTCTACTCCCGAACCATCGCAATTTGATAATATAGATCCCATACGACCTGCTAACCCCGGTTTCGCCGACTTTAATTGATTAGGACCATCACAAATATAGTCTTTACGACTTAGAAAATCGCCTGAATTATTTACTGCACGGAATGGAGTCACTACGCGACTGTTACCATTAATTACACCTACAGCGTTTTCGTTATTCCAAGCACTTCTTAATAATTTTCTGGTCATCGCATCTCCACTATCTGTTTTTTTTGCATTTGTTTGTCTATTTGAAAGAACTACCATTTATATATACTATAAATATATTTATGTTATACCTAAATATAAAAAATATATACTTACTTTAAAAATGGATAACGAAGGTTCTAATACAAATCTGGAAGATAACACGATAACTCTGAAGAATGAGGTTTCTAATAAAAGAGTAGAAGATATTACTCTTGAAATGTTTATGAACAAAAAAACTCTTCATAAAATAAGATCAAACCAATTAGGTGAGACTATTATGTTTGATTTAGATTTAGAAACATACAAACAAGACATTGAAGATATGTTTTTACAATTAATGAATGACCCAAAAACAAACACTCATCCTGATGTCAAAGAACAATTTATTAACTTTTGTAAAGTTACTATTATACAAATTCAAACCAAAGAAGTGCTTAATGCAACTCCTCATTTAGATGAAGATCGCACCACTACTACGAAATCTATTTCTTCCGAACCGTTTCAGTCCTTCTGGGGTAAAGAAATTGTTACCAAAAAATCATAAATAAAATATACTTCTATTATAGATGAAACATACAAATAAAACCAGCAAAAATACAAAAACAAATTGTAGCCCTATGATGAAAAAAACCAGAAAGAATACTTGTTATGATAAGAATTCGTTATTGCTTATTAAAAAAGAATTCAATAACAATCGAAATCATACACATAACCAAATTACTACAAACAATCCGAATCACATTATAAAAGAACTGAAACAAAAAATAAAACATTGCAGTAAAGAGGATTGTTGGTTATCTGAAATCAAAGATCTTTCCTTACGAAAAAAAACGAATGATTATTTATTTGCACCCAAGCAACCTTCTACCTGGAAAAATGACCCCAACTATTGGTTAAGTAATTTTGATATTCTTGATGTCCTCCAACAATACGAAAAAGCTTATCCTAATTTTAAATTTATAGGACCTACCCCTATCGATTTTGACTCCAAACCCTATTTATTAGACAACTCTTGCGTTTGGAAAGATCTGTGTAACATACAATTAAAAGATTATATACATAATAAGATCGATAAAATTGGAATTATATTTAATTTAGATAAACACGACCAATCGGGATCCCATTGGGTTTCCATGTTCATTAATCTAAAACAAAAATTTATTTATTATTTCGACAGTGCTGTAAATCCTATACCTCCTGAAATTATTGCTTTAAAAAACAAACTTTTAGAACAAGCAGCAAATTTGCATCTTAAATTAACCTATCACGATAACTTTCCTATTATGCACCAATATGAAAATAGTGAATGTGGAATGTATTCTCTTTTTATGATTATTACTATGTTAACCGAAAAAGTTGAAAAGAAAGCACTTAAAAGTAAAAAACAAAAAATAAACTTTTTAACAAAAAGAATTCCTGATAATTATGTTTTTGGATATAGAGATATTTATTTTAATAAATAATTTCTCGTTATATGTAAATGGATATTGTATTTGATTCACCACTTGATACTTATATTGACAATCAAAATGTTGTATTAACGGACAAAGTAGAAAATATGTTAAAACAAATTAATAGCAAAACAGAAAGAAGAAAAGTTATTGCTACTATTATTTATACAGTTACAAAGGATAAAAAATATATGAATACACAGAAAAATCTTATTTTTACAAGCCTTAACGATATTCTTGATAAGGTTGATATAATTAAAGATGCCGAAAGAAAGAAATTACAAGCAATAACAGAAGAAGAAGATGATGAGGAAAAACGCAGTGGGAAAATGAATATTAAAATATCCACTATTCTTTCTCCTACAAAAAATTCAAAAGGAACTTTAATTCGAAATATAAATATGAAATTATCAGGACCTCCCCCACACAGTGATATTGACGCAGCAAATACTTATTTAGAAGATATAACAAAATACTATAATATCCTTATGGAAAAAGACGCGAACAAACGTGTACAAGCATATAATAATTTACACGCGGATCAAACCGATCAAGTCATAGATATTATCCCTGCTAATTACAATATTGGTAATTTGGAAAAAACGCCAGATAACGCAACAACCAAGGGGGGCAGACGAAAATATAAACATACAAAATCAATTAAGAAAAAATCAAAAAGTAAAGGTCGTAAAGACAAAATCAAAAAGAAAATACACAAGACATTAAAGAAAAAATCAAAATAAATATATAAATAGTATGGATGTTATATATTTATTATGAGTTTACTTGTGCATAAGGAAAATCAAGAATTATTATGGACAATTGCAAATAAAAATAAAGCGGTTACTATGTTTTTTCAATATATACCTCAACAAGATAGATACACATGGTTCCAACAAATTATTGGTGAATTTTACAATAAATATAAAACTCAACAAATAGGTTCTCAAGACCTTCGATCTATAAACAGAGAAATATTAACATTTATGATTGAAAATGCCAGCTCCTATACAAGTCAATATAGTACCCCCCCGGAAACAAGTAACGAGAACTTAGAAGATACATATAAAAAAGAAAGCAAAAAAGATGATTATATGTCTGAATTTGAAAAAAGGCAACACGCATACGAGAACATGAACCAAAAAGAACAACCTAAAGAGGTAAAGTTTAGCATTGATTTAGATCCAAATAACGAAAGTATGGAAAATTTGATTAAAAAACAACAAGAAGAACGAAATATAGATCTACAAATGTTCCCAACGTCTCGAAACACTAAAAAACTAAAACTATTATCAGAAATTAAAATAGATGCGAAAGACGTAGTTGTATTAGATAGCTTATTAGATGATCGAAAAATACAAATCGAGAACCTTTTTATGCAACAAGAAGAACTAATCTCATATAAACAACACATTTCATATCTTTTAAAAGAAGTAGAAGACATTAAAAAAATACTTAAAAATAAATCAGAGTAATTCTATTATGGAATTGTTGAAAAACACGTTATTCATTAATTTGGAATCAAGAAAAGATCGATTGGAACACGTTACCGCACAATTTGAACAACTCGGAATTACCGCAGAACGGGTAAATGCACGAAAAATGGACAACGGTGCTATCGGGTGCACGCTTAGTCATATCGAATGTTTAAACATTGCTAAAAAAAGAAATTATGAATATGTTTTTATTTGCGAAGATGATATTACCTTCTTGCAACCAGAACTGTTAAAACAAAATTTAGAAAAATTTCAACAAAACTGTGACTTTGTTTGGAATATGATTATTATTGGCGGAAACAATGTCCCTCCTTATCAAAAACTTGCTGACTATTATATTCGCATATTCCAATGCCAAACCACTACTGGATACATTGTTCATCAAAATTATTATGATACACTTATTACGAATTTTAAAGAAAGTGCACAAAACCTTATGCAAACAGGTAATAAAAAGTTATATGCCCTTGATATTTATTGGAAGAGATTACAAATGCAAGACTATTGGTATATGATTATCCCTCCAACCGTTACACAATACGAAAGCTATAGTGATATTGAAAATAAAATGGTGAAATATGACGATCTAATGCTCGATTTAGACAAACAATGGTTAATGGATAGAATCCGTTTGCAAAAAATGCAACTCTAATTTGTTAATTTCAAAAATTGCGACAAAATAGTCTTATTTTTCTCTTGATACGATATATTTTGTATATTTGAAGTATGTTGCTTTTCAAGAATTTTACCCTTATGAATTGATTGTTGATTTTGTAATAGTTTTTCCGCATTTGTCTTTTCCATCGGCGTATAACCGACACCCCGCTCTTGTCTCAACGATTCTACAGAACTATGTATGTGTCTATTGTGTATGTCAGCCTCTTTCACAGAAAATATGGTTTCGTCCTTATGCACTTTTCGTAAATCATCAAATTTTAATTTACTAAAAGGATCACTACACGCATATTCGTCATTATCTTCATCATATAAATTATTACCTCCCCTACTTTGCATTTCTTGCACACCTCTGTATTTTACTAAATCTTGTTGTTGATTTTTTATATTCTCAAATACTTGTCCCATGTTTCCTTGGTTCACAGTTTCATCCACTTGTATTTGCGATTCGTCGTTCTTAAAAAATTCATATTTAGAATAATCCTTTTTCGTAACCATATTATCATCAAATAATTTATTAAACTTACTATTAAAATCCACAGAAGACATACTCGTTATTTCTTTTGATATTCGTTTTTTATGTTCTTCGTTCAAATCGTTTTTCGGAACATATTCTCGTTTCTCAATTCCAACATTCACATTTTGTTTTGTTTGATCTTTACAGAAATGCAATATAGTATCAAACGCCTCTTTATAAAACATAAAATACTCATTTGGTAATTTAGATTTATCCGGGTGTATACGAACCAACTTCTTCTTTGCCATCTTTAAGTCTTCCATTGTAATATTATAATCTAAATCAAACAACTCTAACAATTCTTTGAAAGAATACATTCGTATATCTAAATTATGGTTTTCCATTCTATACTTAAAACACATACACTTTTTTATATATTTTTACAATTAAAGTGCAAATCATTTAAATATAATTAAATAGTATACCTAAATGAACGAAATCGAATCTCAACAAGATTTTAAAAATCTACTTGCGTCTAACCCTGGAACAATTGTAGTTAAGCTTGGAGCAGAATGGTGTGGCCCGTGCAAAACAATTGAAAAAGAAGTCCACTCATTTTTCAACAATGCCCCTGCTAACATGAAGACACTGGAACTGGATGTGGACAATAGCTTTGATATTTATGCAGCTCTTAAACGAAAAAAAATCGTAACTGCCATTCCTGCACTTTTGCTTTATAAAAAAAACAATCGTGAATTAATTCCAGACGATGTCCTTATTGGCGCAGATAAAGACCAACTACAACAATTTTTTAATCGCTGTTTACAATATTAAATTATCAAATACTGACGGAATGGCCGGTGAATAACCATTATCAAAATACTTTATTCCGTATACAGATTTTGATAATTCAATGGTTTCGTTTGTCAATATTGCGTTATTATTCAACGCGGTCATCAATTTATTCACATTCGACGAGTGATTCAACATATGACTGAAGTTGTTTTTATTATATATGAAATCATACAATCCACTATGATATCCAAACCACTCGTAATAACTATTTTTGAATTTAGTATCATCAAGAACTGGTATTAGTTTTTGTTTTATTAATTCCAGAGTATTTATTTCCATCGTATTTGGGGAATTTGAGAATTTTATATAATTACAAAACATAAACTGATCGTCATTCATATATACAAATATATCTGCAAGCATTTTAATAAATGTTTGCAAATGAATAATCGTATCATCTTCGATCTTGAAATTAATAAGGAATATCTTATTAATTCCAGTTGTAAACTCTCGCATTGCAGAACGATGTTGATTTAACTCAGTCCCCTTAAACGTATCAATAATAAATATGATATTCAATTTCTCTTTATAAGAAGATCTACAATATTCGGGGACCATTTGGTAATATGCGTTTGATTTTACACACTTCCCTTCTACATACATCTCATCCCTATTTAATTTACTACCTAATGATATGTACACAAACCCAACCTTGTCTGGATCGATTTGTTGAACATAATGTAACATTGTATACAAGTCATCTCTCGAATTATTCGCGTGTTTCATTTAATAGTTTTAATATTACACATATTAAAATTATTTTAATTATCAATTTTTCTTCGTCGCTTCTTACTTTTCCTATGCCGTCTCTTTCTATTGTGCCCATTTTTTTTTGTTTCTCCTCCTGCCTGTCTTCCTATCCCTAAACTATTTAAAACACCTTCTTGTTGTACATCTTGGACCGGAGGTGTGTTTTGTTGAGTTGGATTTGGTTGATTACTAAATGGATTTGATAAACTAATTAACGGCTTATTTTCCGACGGAGACTCCTGCGCTGGTTCTGCAATTACCACCGAAGGCACCTCTTCTTTTGTATTAGTTACATATTCTCCGGGTTGTGTTTCTTCTACAATAGGCTCTTTATCCATTATAACAGGTTCTCCCCCGATATCTGTAAATGTTGCATAAGCTAAAGTTCCTGCAGTTACTGTTATAAAAAAATATGCAATTAAAGGTATTGGCGCTTGGTTCATTACTTATACTATACACATATTTTTATTGTCGAATTATATCTTCAACCTTTGTAAAATACTTTGCTTTATCGGACGACACCACCTACATTTTCTATTCAATTCAGAACAATGATTACATAACATAGGAAATAAATAATTATATTCGGGAGTTGCCGCTTGAAAATTATGAGCATATCCCTCTATCACATTTTTGAAACAGTTTACACACTTCTTTTTATACGGCGAACAAGGAGTAATATCTGTTGTAAATATTTTTCTATGACATTCACACACATATTTACTTCTCATCAAGAATTAATATTATTTCAGTAACTAATATTACTCAGTATTATTTATTCCTTTTCAATCATTATATTTTTCATTATATTTTTGGCAATTTTCTCTGTATCCTTATTGAAATCATCATTGCTTTCAGGACCAAGAGAATTTAATGTTAATTCGGTTAACAATTTATTTTCCTGCGTACCCATCTGTAAACTATTGGGGTTTTCTTCACACCAATGTGCCAACTGCTGCGAATTTTTATTACTAATTGTTTCTATCGCAGATTTTAACTTCACTTTACTTTCATCTTTTGTCCATTTATCATCGTCTTTGATATACACTACTTCCCGCTTTTTATCTGTGCAATGAAACGGACGTTCTGTTATATCTATATCCTGTAATGCATTCAACACGATTCGAGTTATTCCATTCACGTGTCCTAATCTTCCTGTTTCTTCCAGATCTTTTAACTGTAATCGTAATGTATCTATGAATTCATTAATATTTAATGCATCCTTACAGGTTGTATTTAAAAACAAATTCAAATTAAAATTATTTACTGTATTATTATTTGAATTATGTATGTTATTTACCGTATTATTCGAATTATTCGAATTATTTATGTTATTTACCGTATTTCCTATTTTTCCATTATTGACGGCACTCATTAAGTCATGGTGTTGATACAGAATCGTGTTAATTAACTCTTTATCTATATTATTGACTTGGACGGTCGTGCTACAAGTTTGTTTATGTCTCCACAGACCCGATCTTGAGTGAAGATTTTTTTTACAATTTTTACATTCATATTTTTCTACATTTTCGGATGTTGCGGATTGTTGCGGATTGTTGCGGTTTGGCAACAATATATTTTCGTCAGAAGTTACATTACAAATTTTGGAATGTCTCCACAATCCGCTTCGTGATATATATGTTTTATTGCATTTTATACAACTATTTGGGGTTTTTGTGTTGCGACCTGTTGCCAAATTGTGTTTTGCAGTCAAACAGTGCCGGTTATAGTCCTTCTGGTTGCTTGATTGAAAGTCACAATCGATGCATACTAATTGTTTGGGGTTTTTTGTGGTAAAATCTGTTGCCATTTCTTATAATATAGCAACATATTTTACCCCTAAATCATTTTAACAAAAATACATCAAAAAATGCGTCAGTAACAAACCAAAATAATATTTTGGGGTTTTACTGCATATTCAGGCAAACCCTAAAAAACACAAAAACACAAAAAAACTTTTATAAAAAAAAAATATTTTTTTTTGAAAATGGACATTTATAAATGTCCATTTTTGAAAATTCATCATGGAGTTTTATACGTTTTTTTATTTTTTTTTATAAATATACTTTTTATAACTATACTTTTTACTATTAAAATCTTGGATACTCCCAATCATCGAGCAAACCACCATTTAGAATATTAACAAATTGTGTGTCATCTGTAATACTATTCAACAACTTCTCTTTTTCTAATATAGAAATATTGGATGTCAATTGTTGTAATATAGTATACTTTACAAATTGTGTTTGTATTTGTGTTAGTTCGCGCGCTTCTTCTAAGTTATCATATGTAAAACGCCAGTCAAACCCCTCTTGTCGAATTGAATATTTATCTATATGTTGTCCTACATTCATTGCTGAATGTAGTAAAAAAGGCGTTTTGTTCTGAGCATATACAATAAACAATACGTACAGACTGTTCATCATTCTCTTTATCAAATTGTATATCAGATATAATAAAAAACATATAGATCTTTTTATTATATTGTAAGAATGTATTTACATAAGTCCAAGCTGTCTCTTAAGTGCTCGATTCTTTTCAGTCCACTCATTTTTAAGCTGTTCATCGACTTGAACACCAAAATGGCTCTCATACTCGCCCGGACCATTATAAAACAGAGTTTGTCCATTTCCATAAATTCCGTTATATGAAACCTTAAAATAAAGACCTTCGCGAACTGAACCAACACGATCTTCTCTATATTGAATCCCGGTGGTCGCGTCTCTAATAATAGCACCTGGAATTGCACACGATGCATAAAATTCGGTTTTCTTATCACCTGATTTGGTAAGAATAACGTTGTATGCTGGATCCATCTTCTTCATCTCGTCGATTGCTCTCTTGATTTTTGTTCTGCGGTTTGATACAGAAATCTGGTCTGTGGATTCGATTGACATATTATCGCCCTTACCACCTACTTCAATCCAACCATAATCGCCATCATAAGTTTCTGAATTATCATACAAAGATGAGATCTCGGTTTCATCATATGGGTCAGATGATTCAATATTGAATGTTTCGGGAGCAGTTTGCATCATAATAGACATAATACTTGTATACATTAGCTACTGTATTAATTCTATATCAATTTTTTTAAATATAAAATGTTTTCACATAAAAATGTTTTCACTATATATATTATATACCACGCATAAATGTTAATTCAAAATATAGAATTACGAAAATATTTAATTGAGAATTTTATGGATAAAACACCGAAAATACATCATCAACTTCCAGTTTCCTTAACAAAAATTGATACGCAAGAATCAGAAGAATCAGAAGAATCAGAAGAACCTGAAGAATCAGAAGAATCAGAAGAATCAGAAGAACCTGAAGAATCAGAAGAATCAGAAGAATCTGAAGACAAAATGTATAAATATTTAGATGATGATATATTACCTAAAACTTTTTCATACGATAAAGAAGGAACATACAATCTACATTTATGCGCATTTAAATTTATCGATAATACTATTTATCCATTTTTAACATATTATATGATTAATAATGAAGAATTAGAGTTTCCGAAAGCTTATTTAGATTCCTCTAAATTTGATATAACCACTGAAGAAGACGAAAATAAAGAAATTAAAATAAAAGAGGACGACAATCGAAGACCTATTGATTCTATTATAGAAATGTTTTCAAAAATTGGCGGAAATCAAAAATTGAAGGAAGAGGAGGAAGAGAAGGAAGAGGAGGAAGAGAAGGAAGAGAAGGAAGAGGAGGAAGAGAAGGACGAAGAACAACGGTTGTTTGAAGAACAAGTATTTGAGTTCTTCAAGAGTGTAACTAAATACAAAGAAACTGATATAGATACCTTGTACCGAGGGTATTTGCAAGAAAACAACGATATGTTTTTATTTTTCGATTGTTCTCAAATAGATTTACCTAATTCATATGATCTGGATCTAAAGGCGACTAAAACGTATATGCCAGTGCTGATAGATGATATAATTAACAGTAAACCCGTGCTGAACGTTTCTATCCAAAGTGAGATAACCAACTTATTTCTGCAAAATAACTATTTAACACAAATCAAGGAGTTAGACAATACGGTAGTAGAGACACCTATACGCGTATTTTTGTGTGAAGAAGTAAATGAAGCATATAAAAATGTGTTTTATTCTGATAAAATACAAGAAATAACACTTATAACGAATAAGATAAATCATCCGGCGTTTGATTACATCTATGTGTTTACGGACGATCCTATAAGTGATGAAAATAAAGAACATATAAAATCATATGCGTTGTTTGCAAGAAACGATATTCCAGTTATTACAGAATCAAAAGAAGACTTGACATTGGTACAAGAACATTTAGACGAGTATGATGTGTTGTATTTTATGAAAGATGCAAATAAGTATTACGGTATTCGCACAAGTTCCTATTTTATGGAAATTTAATATTCATATATATTATATAATAGCTATGAGTAATGAAATTTTAGGCGAAGGAACATACGGATGTGTTATCAAACCAAGTTTAAAATGTAAAGGAAGTAAACAAATTGAATATAAAGGAAGAGTATCCAAAATTATGAACAAAAAAGATGCTATAGACGAAATGAAAGAGATGAATAAACTTAAAGATATAGACAATATTGAAAAATTCACTATTCGAACACCAATCAATTGCAAACCTGTGATAAACAACCAATTTCATACTATAGTAAGTCAATGCACATCAGATAGAGTAAATCAAACATATACCAAGAATCCTAACAATTTAGCCCAATTGTTAATAGACGACGGGGGGGTTGATCTAAGCAAATTTTCAAAAAACATTTATCCGAATCTTTCTTTGGACGATCAAAAAGTCTTCCTAACTTCATTTCTACATCTGTTTAAAGGCTTGAAATTTTTTTCAGATAATGATATTATTCATCAAGATATTAAATCCTTGAATATTGTGTATAATGTGTCAACTGGTAAGATTCGCTATATTGATTTTGGGTTAGCTATGTCTAAAAAAGAGTTTATTCAAAAATCTAAATTTAATAAGAACACATTTGCCCAATCTTGGTCTTATTATCCTCCTGAGTTTAGTTGTGCTAACTATAGTTCATTTGCACAGTCTAACCGATCGAAATGTAAGATGTTATACAGAGATTATGGTAGCGATAATGGACAATATAAAATGTTTATTAAAGATTTGGCGGATTCATTTGACAGTTATTGTTTAAGTCTTGCGCTAACCAATTTATTGAAAAGATTGTATCATTCCCCTGGTAATAAAATAAGTAAAGATTTTTTAAAACAACTAAACAGCTTAATGCAATCATACTGCGAATCCGATTTAACAATGAGAGAATACGATTTAGATACATTAATAAAACAATATGGGAAATTATTAAAAAATCACGATATTTATACAAAAGCAAAACCAAAGCCTACGCCAGAAATATTAGAAACCGCTAATAAATTATCCATTGAACTGAAAAAAGAGAACAAGCAAATTAGATGTCCACCGTCTATGCCCGATTTCAATCCTTTTACCAGAAAATGTGTGAAAAAATGCAAAGACGAGAAAGTTCGAAATGACAAGTTCCGATGCGTAAATAAAACCAAAAAGGCGACAAGTAATAAACCCGCAAAAAAATACGTTATATCTAAAGAGTTAGACAATCGAAAGAAAAAATGCGCAGAACTAAATAAAGATTTTAATCCAATTACAAGCAGATGCAATAAAAAATGTAAAGAAGAACAACAAAGAGATGAATTATTTAAATGTGTTCATAAACATTAGTTCCTTTTTATATTTTTCAATCCAACTAACAGGAAAATTATGTATTTCATAGGTAATTCTCCCATCTCCGTTACAATTTTGACAACAACCACAACAAGCCAAATTAGGACACATATAACTTTCTCTTGACAATTCTGATTTGACAATTTCGAGTTGTTCTGTTGAAAGCTTTACTACCCATTCTTTACGAAGAAAGGCTTCTTCGAAATTCTTAATAAAATACTCAGGGAAATGAGTTACAACATAATTTTGTTTTCCAGTATTACTAATATCCTGTAATGTATCTACAACGCATTTGTATTGTTCTCTGGTTAAACCAGCAAGCCAGACATTTTGTTGGGTCATTTCCATTGAATATTCAGTCATCGGATTAGTTGTAGTAAGTGTATCCATCATTTTATTATATAATAATAAAATAAAATAAAATCAATTTTTTAGAATGGAGTTATTTTACACATTTTCGTCTCCTGGAATATCGTCTACAACATAGGTTTCCAAGAACTTAGATATATGTTCTTCACTAATTTCTTCCTGTAGATTTTCTATGATCTCTTCGTGTAACGGTTTTCGGTCAAACATGTCATCAAACGCCTCGATATGCTTATCTATTTTGTCTTTAGAAATTTTATACATTTCATCAACTTGTTCTTGTAGTTTGGAAGATTCTATTTTCTTTGCCATATGTCGTTTTATTTTATCTTTTTCTAACAATGACTGCTTGGTTAGTTCGTCTTTATTTTCTTTCAATGTATTTTTAATTTCTTCTTCCTTTTCGCTTAATAATCGTCGTTGTTCTGCAATGATGGCCTCTTTTTCTTTTACAAGTTCTTCGCTGATTTCTTCTTCTATATTTTCTAATGCTAAATACCACTTGTGACGAGTTTCATTCACACTCACAATCGTATCACAAATATCAGGCTTTCTTAATTGTTCAAACCGTTTTCTTGCCGCGTCATCTTTTCCCTTAAAATTTGTCTTAAAATCTGCTACAATTTTGTCACTAATACTTGGAGAGGTTTCCATTAACCTGTCAAATTCATCTCTACAGTGTTTAATGAATGCTCCTGCGTCTAACCGTTCTTCTGGTTTTTTTGCTAATTCGATACGAATATTTCTTGCGAATTTATCCCAAGCAATAGAGGAAACTCTATGCGATTCGTTGAGCTCCGATATCTTTAAATATTGCTGGATGGTTGTTAAAATACCTATAAAAATATTTAATGAACCTACTGCCATAGGAACATATAGTTGTGTAGACTCCGGAAAACTGGATTGTGCAAAAGAAGCAGTTCCACTTATCGTAGACAATATAATGGCAGGAATAGTAAACCAAGCGTGAAGATTTGAAAAATTCTTATGAGCCCTCATATTTAACCACTTATAACATTGAGCAACATCACACCATTCTACCAGAATCTTTTCATTTTCAGGCGACCATTCTACTTTTGTCCTATTTAAATTATCGTCTCCCGTGGATATCTCTGATGTTACATCATTATTTTCGTTTTTATTCGGCGTTGCCATTATATATTATCTATTATAATTTTTAGTATATTTATACATTAATATGATAAAAATTGCACACAGAGGGTTATCTCATCATTATGTTGATAATTCTTTAGAAGCTTTTCAACAGGCAGTAGATAAAGAGTTTGATATGATTGAACTTGATATACAGCTTTGTTCTAACGATATAGTTGTATATCACGATACTTATTATTTATCTAAACTAATTCGGGACTATACAATAGAAGAATGTAAACAGCACCATATGTTATCTTTGGACGATTTTTTAGAACAGGTTGATAGTCATACCACAAAACTGTTTTTTGACTTAAAAGGCTCAATTGATATATGTGTTCCATTGATAGACAAATTACTAAAATATGATATTTGCTATAGCAATGTATACATATCAGCGTTTAATCGACATCATATTAAGATATTAAGAGAGTTTAGATTACCTATTCACCTCGGATTTACTACTTCAACCATATACACCATTGATGATCTCGAGTATTTAACAAAAGAGATTGACTTTATGTGTGTTCATTGGACAGTTTTGACCCACGAGTTAACTACATACTTACATAATAAACAGAAACTATTGTTTTCGTTTACTGCAAAAGAGTATTATCAATATTTATATATGAAAAAGTTTGATATTGATGGTATTGTTACTAATTTTGAAATATAATAAACGCTTGAATATACGGATACTCATTTGTCTAAAATAGCTTCATAGACATATTCTTTTTCGGTGGAACGGATGGTTCCTGTGTGTTATCTGCCGGTTTATCTGCTGGTTTATCTGCTGGTTTATCTGCTGGTTTATCTGCCGGTTTATCTGCTGGTTTATCTGCTGGTTTATCTGCTGGTTTATCTGCCGGTTTATCTGCTGGTTTATCTGTTGGTTCGGAGATAAGTTCTATAGAATTATTCAAAATAGTATCGTTACCTAAATCGTCGTTATCTGAATCATCGTTGTTTTTTTCATTAATGTCTTCTATTGAGAATGTATGATTCGTGCTTAAATTATCATCCATATCTTTTTCGAAGTAGGTAAGTTTTTCTAATAAAAATTTCCATTGAGCTTTTTGTGAAACATGAAAAAAAGATACATAATTAACATACAATTCTATTTGATCTGCCAACATTCTATTTTCGTGTTTCAATGTATTTAAGAAATTGGAAAGAGAGAACCCGACCTTGTGGTTTTCATAATAATGGTCAATTTGATCAGTGTTCTTGGTAAATTTGGTAGTGAGTTTTTTGACGGTTGCTAAAATAATATCGTGTATAGCAATCACATCGTTTAGCTTGTATTCAGCAAGAGTATCTAAATCTTTATATACAGGAAAAGCATTTTTTTGTAATTCATTTTCAGTATCGGCTTTTTCATTCTCTTGTAAATATTTGAGAATCACTTGATATAGCTTGTAATAATCACAGTAAACACGATTAAATATAAATTTCTTTTTCTCTTCAATGTGGTCTAAATCCATTTTGAACGATTTAAATTGATAATGACACGAATCTAAACAAAATAAAAATATCTTTTTGTTGTTGTTTTTGAGTGTATGTTTATATACCTCTTTTAACTCTATCAATTTTTTTTCAACGCTGATCTTTTTCTTCTGAAATTTTTTTATAATATCAATAATAGCATTAAAATTTTTGGATAGTTTTTGAACTGTATTAATATCTTCCATTATACAATAAAAAAAGATAATATAAAATCAAACACTTAATATATATATGGCTGGATTGCCTATCATCAATAACTATTCTATTTTAAACACTAAAGATTATTTAGAAAATGTACCCTGCAATGTTGACACGCACAATAGAGATAAGTATAATATAAATGATATTGATGTTTCTACTATTACGCGACCTGTATTAAAGCGACAGTCTGCGATGGGTTATGATAATCATACTGAATTATATGAGACTATAGAGATGTTAACATCGGAATGCGAGAAAAAAGATAATAAAATAAGACTACTTGAAGCAGAAATAAAAGATCTACAAAATTTGAAAAACAATTCAATAAAACAACAAGATTAAAAACAATATAAATATGGGTTTCCTTATACTACATATATATATGGAAAGCAAATTACCTGAAAATTTCAAAGGACTTATTGTAGACTTTACAAAAGATCTTACTAATACGTTCGATGACTATAGCTATTTATGGAATAAGTATTATGCAGAAGATGCACCCGAAGATATATTCGTGAGTTTGTTTGAATATAGCAAGACAGTATATCCGCAACGATTTTTTGATATTTTGTATCAAAACGAAGATATTTTCAAAGAAGATGCCGAGGAAAATACTCATTTTTTGCCGAATGTAAGTTTTAAATTGTTGTTTAGTTGTGAAGGAATCACTGAAAATACAAAAAAGGCGATTTGGAAGTATTTACAATTGGTATTATTTACAGTGGTGAACGAAGTAAAAGATAAATCAATGTTTGGAGATTGTGCAAATATGTTTGACGGCATAGACGAATCTGCATTACAAGACAAGTTACAAGAAACGATGGAGGGTATAGGAGAGTTTTTTGCCAAGATTGACGATAACGAGGATATCGATAAAGAAACCAAAGAAAAGATGGAAGAAACGAAGAATAATATAGATGAGATGATGGATGAAATGCCTGATTTGGAAAACATACGTAATAGTTTTGGAGGTAAGATGCCCAACTTGGAAAATTTGCAGGATAATCTGCGTAATATGTTCAATGGTAAAATAGGTTCTCTCGCCAAGGAGATGGCGGAAGAAATCGCCGATGATTTCAAAGATTTGGTGGATGAAAACGATGTTCAGAACCCCCAAGATGTAATCAAAAAGTTGATGCAAAATCCTTCCAAGATTTCTAATTTGATGAAGACTGTAGGTGCAAAATTAGATGATAAAATGAAGAGTGGTGATATTTCTAAAGAAGAGTTAATGAAAGAGGCGTCTGAGATGATGAATCAGATGAATGGAGAAGGAGAGATGGGGGATATGTTAAAAAACCTTATGAAAAATATGGGCGGCTTAGGTAAGAATATGAAGTTCGATACAAATAAAATGGATAGAATGACGAAACGCGAAAGCACTATTTCCAAGATGAAAGAAAAAGTAGACATAAAAAAAAGACAACAAGAAATAGAGTTGGAGAGAATTAAGTTGCAGCAACAGGAACAAATAAACCTTCAGAATGAGCTTCGTGCAAAATATAGTTTAGATGAAACAGGAGAGAATAACTTTGTTTTTAAACTGGATGGAGTAGATGCCGAAAAAACCTTTATTCATCCAGATTTATTGAAAGATATTGAAGAAGAAGAGAAGAATGCGACACAAAAGAAATCTCAGCCACAAAAGAAGGCAGTTAAGAAAAAGAAGAAGGGAAAAAAATAAAGAACTAATATATATGCTTTCAAAATATCTTGATGTCAAAATCTTTTTAGCAAGTCTTGCTTTTGGTCTATTCGCAGTATATATAACTGTTCCAGCAGAAAAAAAGATAATGGTATATCCAAGTCCGGATAATGTAGAAATCTTACAATACAAAGATAAAACGGGTACTTGTTTTTCTTTTCAACAAAAAGAGGTGCAATGTCCAAGGGATAGTTCTAAAATAGAAACATTAAAACCACAAGCTTAATATGTAGATATATAGTATAATGAATTTAGAAAGATTGATCAACTCAGAAACGGGAAAAATGGCAGTTTCAATAGTTTTAGGACTTGGACTGGCCACTTTATTTCGCCAGGCGTGTGACGATGAAAAATGTATTCGATTCAACGGGCCCATTATTGAAGATTTAGAAGAGAAAATTTATAAATATGATAATAAATGTTATAAGTATCAAATGAATTCCGGTAAATGTAAATCTATGAAAAAAACAGTAGACGTACACGATAATAAAGATTCGTAATAAATATACATTCTAAATGGTATTATAATGTATATTTTATGGAAGGAACAACCAGTATTGCAGAACTTCCAGCAAATGATGCGACAAATACAATGACACAACAAGATACTGGTGGCAATTATAACCCCATTAACGTTCATCCTAATCCTTACGGTATATCGGAAAAAAATGCAATTATGCCAAATCCAGAACAAACAATACAACCTCAAAAAACTCCTCAAGAGAATATTTATTTAGATAACAACCCTATGGGCGATATGCCTCAGCAACGATTACCGTCGAGAGATATTCCGATGGATACTACCAAATATGCACAGGACAATCAAGCACAACCAGATTATATTCCAAGACAAGAACATATGAAAGATTTTGTGAGAGAACACGAACATATGAATGTAGACAATGTTTTGAAACACGAACAAAAAAAATCAAGAATTGAAAAGATTGAGTCATTACTAAACGAGTTTCAGACCCCTGTATTAATTGCTATTTTATACTTTATTTTCCAAACTCCTTATTTGGATAAGATTGTGTTTAAAAAATTTTCTTTTCTGAATTTGACAAATATGGACGGTAATTTTAATATATATGGGTTGATAACGAAGAGTCTTTTGTTTGGGTTTAGTTATTATGCGTTTTACACAATTACTACTATGTTGAGTGAATTTTAACAATGAATGTATGGTATGACAAACAAAAAAAAGCTCCCTGGTCTCCTCCAAGTTATGTGTTTGGGATTATTTGGCCAATATTATATGCATAAGGCCTTCCCATTTTGCCCATTCGTAAAATGTTTGACAGTTATAACATATCTATATAATAAAAAATAGTTATATCTTTTATTATATTTTTAAATTAGTTGTCTCATTTTCTTTCTGGTCGCTGTATTATGGTGAACTTTTCACTTTTTCTTGAATAATCGGTCTAATATGTTGGTTGTTTTTTTGTTTGTAGTTCTCGAAGTTCTCGATTTGTTTTGTTTTGTTAATTTCTTCTTTGTCTTAGATTTGGATGGTGTCGACTCTTGCGATTTTAATATTTTTTCTTTCGAATTAATAATTTTATCGTCTTGTTTAAACGGCGAATAATTTAAGAACCACATCTCATACTCCGAGCTAAGTCTGTTATTTTTAAGTTCTCGAAATTTGTTTGCCTTTTCTGCCCGCATACTTTTCAAAGTGGGTTGAGACCCAATACAATCTAACGAATATCTTTTCATAATACCTGAATTGTCGAGTTTATTTTTTTCAAGTATTTTTGCTAAGAATGTTGCGGTACATAAAAGTTTATTGTTGTCATATTGTAGTAAATCTGAATAATAAAATGCCAAATAAAAGGATAGAATAGTATCAATCGTGGCTATATTTATTTGTTGATTCAAATAAGTAACTTTGTTGTAATTGTGACATGCAATGGGTTTATAAATAAACAGACAAGATTCTCCATTTATTTGGAGCTCAATGTGTGAAGGGATAAGTTCTCCAATAGCATTATATTCAATCTTTTTGACATTTGTAATCTGGTGTCGTTCAAGTTCTTCTTCAATAATCAGAGCAAGTTTTGTAGGATTTTCGTAGAGAACATCGAAATTAGGGCCTGTCATCGCTGTATTTTTTTTAGAAGGTTGGTCAAATTTAGAATATACTGTAGCTGCAAATCCACCAAAAAACACCGCCTGATTGTTAATAAGTGTATTTCTGATAATAGGATAATGTTGAGTATCGAGTTTCTTATCACTTTTCAAGGATTTACAGCGAGAATCTACTTTCATAGGAAAATGTTTATTCAATAAATTGAGGCGTTTTAATACCTTTTCCCAACGAGAAACGTCGCCTTTGGGTCTTGATAATTCTAAATACATAGCCATTCGCAAATAATCTGGAGGACAATAATGAATACCGGCAATTTTGATAGAATCTTTCAACATTTTATCGAATAGTCCAACGTGCATGAATGTGATATCAGCAACAGGAATATAATTGACATATACCTTAAATGTCCCCATATGAACACCTGCTTTTGCTTCTACATCATTATAACCACTTTCATAATAAATGTTGGCTAATTCTTTTGCGTCTTCAAGAGCATTGCTTGAGAAAAAATCGTAATCCGGAATTTCAACATCTTTCTTGTAGAATTGATCATATACTGGCAAAATATTGTTAATTGCTGTGCCGCCGTAGCAAATAAGTTTTTTATTAATAATAAACTGTTCTACAATATCCAACATTTTCATTACTTCTTCATTGCTTACTAATTCTTTGCCTTGAATGTTTTCAGTTTCATCTACCGCGTTCCTTAACAAGGCGAGTTCGCACTCCTCAAATGACATATCATTGTTGCAGTTTTTATTGTTAAACTTATTATTTTGTTTTTTCATATATAATAGAATTACATATAAATTAAGATTGTGTTTGTCTTTTTTGTAAATAGTAAACCATAGAACCCATAGGAACAATACCATGACTATTTTGATTAAAAATATCTTCGTAATCTTCTAATTCGTCATCGGCTGCATAGAATTTAGCTGGGAAAATCTGAACACCAAAATTGTGTATAATGTCAATAATATTAGTATTGTATTTCTCTTGATTGGGCATAACCATTTGTATTTTTTCTAAATCGGTTGTTAAATTATTATCATCAATCGCAATGAGTTTTTCAGAAGCATTCATTAACGAATTTATTGTAAATTGGTTTAATGCTTCGCTACCGCTTTCGATATTGATTAAACTTTCTAATAATTTACTATGTTCTTTGTACTCTCTGCGAATTGTTTTGTCCATAACTATAACAACTTTACCCATAATTTCATCTAACCGTGTTTGATTTGTAATATCGCCTTCATATTTTCGTGTAGTAAATACAGTTTGTATATTTTTAGCAACAGCATCATAGACATTTGTATCATTGGACTTAATTCTTAAATGAATAAAGAGAGGATCCTTGTTGTTGGGAGAAGTTTGCGAAAAGGCGTGAGATGAAGCAGAATTCAAAATGTCAATGAGTGCAACACTATTGTCAGTGTCAATACTGACATTCTTATAATCTGAAGACATTGCAACACGAGGACTAAAAACCTCGTCTTCTTTAATATAAAAAATTTCAAAATCTAAAAAGCGGCAACCACGAGACACTACTTCTTTTACCATTTCAGTGCTAACATAATTACCAGATATAGCACTATTTAAAGATGCTTTATAACAATAATCCTTTAACGGGAATTTAGTTGTTTTTTCAGGTAGATTGCGAATTCGCTGTTGATCTTTGGAAGCCTCTAATCTGGATTGGAGTCCAGCAAATTCTCTAAGTGCATCATTTGAATTTTCAAAAGACTCAATCTGTGTTATTCTATTATATTTATAAAAGCGATATGCTATGATAATAATCAACACAGCTATAATAGTTCCCAATAATAAAAATTTATGTTTAAACATTGTATATATATATTATTAAGTAATTAAATATAATAAAAGTATATATTTAATTTAAGCAAATGGCAGGAGGATTACTAAATATTGTATCAGTTGGTAATAATAATCAATTTTTAACAGGAAATCCTTGTAAAACATTTTTTAAAGTTACCTATTCTAAATATACCAATTTCGGATTACAGAAATTTAGACTGGATTATAGTGGATTAAGAGAACTTCGTTTGAAAGAATCGTCTGTATTTTCCTTCAAAATGAGTAGATATGCAGATTTATTGATGGATACTTATTTAGTAGTAAAATTACCTGATATATGGAGTCCAGTATGGCCACCTACAACAGAAACCACATTACGATGGGTTCCCTATGATTTCAAATGGATTGAAAACATAGGTTGTCAAATTATAGAGGAAATCGAAATAACATGTGGTTCAGTCGTATTGCAAAGATTTAGTGGTGAATATCTGGCTGCTATGATAGAACGAGATTTCTCAACAGAAAAGAAAAAATTATTTAATGAGATGTCGGGTAATATAAATGAGTGCAATGATCCTGCAAACGCGTTTGGGAGATCAAAGACTTATCCGTCAGCGCAATATACGAGTTCGGCGTTGGGTGCTGAACCATCGATCAGAGGAAGAAACATTTATGTGCCCATTAATACTTGGTTTACAATGAATAGTAAATGTGCATTTCCATTAGTAAGTTTGCAATATAACGAATTGCAAATTAAGGTGACATTGCGTCCAATACAAGATTTGTTTGTAGTAAGAGATCCGTATGATCCAGATAATAATTTTCCTTATGTGCGACCCGATTTTACACAAGATCGATTTCAAATGTATAGATTTTTACAAACACCCCCACGAACATTTATACAGCCAGACCAATATGAAAATAAAATATCCAACTGGGATGCAGATGTGCATTTGATTTCAACTTATTGTTTTTTGTCAGAAGAAGAAATACGCAAATTTACAATGCAGGACCAGGTGTATTTAATAAAAGATATATATCAATATACTTTTCAAAATATAACAGGAAGTAAGAGGCTAAAGGTGGAAACAAACGGTATGGTCTCCAGTTGGATGTGGTATATGCAACGTAATGATGTGAAATTCAGAAATCAATGGTCAAATTATTCGAATTGGCCTTATCATTATCTACCAATGAACATTACTCTGGCGGATATAACCATTCCCTCTGATGTAACAGCAGTTGATGTATCTTATGGACTGGGCATTCATCCAAATACAACAAGTGCTGTAAATAGTGGTATTGCTGTAACAGGAGACTTTCAGACAGTCAACAGAAAAGAAATTTTAGAAAGTTTCGGTATTTTATTAAACGGAGAATATCGTGAAAATATGTTTCATCGAGGGATTTATGATTATATAGAAAAATATACAAGAACGCCAGGATATGCAAAGGAAGGACTGTATTGTTATAATTTTTGTTTGAATACAGATGCGCAAGAGTATCAGCCAAGCGGGGCTATTAATATGAATAAATTCAAAAATATAGAATTAGAGGTAAATACTTATATACCCACTGTAGATGCATCAAATTCCAATTTAAATATTGTGTGTGATTTGTGTGGAAATGTAGTTGGTATTCGTAAAGCAAACTTTCAGTTATATGATTATAACTATAATTTGACACTTTTTGAAGAGAGGTACAATGTATTGTCGTTTATCGGTGGAAATTGTGGTATGATGTATTCAAGGTAATTGGGAAATATATTAAATTTATTATAAGTTAATATTATATTATAATAAGTAATGAAAAATATAGTTCCTGAAAAATCAGATAATGGAACCTTTAGAACAGATAATAATAATAAAATTAATGATTCTTTTCAGACTAAACAGATGAAAGAAAGATTAAAAAATATAAAGAAAAGGAAAATGAAAAATAATTTTAAAAATATAGAAGAATTCGACACTTTAAAAAACAGTGATAGTGATAGTGATAGCGACGAAGAAGGAACTGATAAAGAGAGAGGACCTCCTAAAAAACAATATTCTAAAGACAACCCTGATGAAATTGAAAAAGAAGACGAAAGCCCAGTAACGATCACTACTTTATTGAATAAAATGTTTGAAATTTTACAGACACCGTTTAAAGATAAAATGAAAGAAGGAGTTAGATTCAACCGAGATGATTACGAAGGATATGATAATGTGAAAGAGGGACAGCGATCTCAATATGATGTTCGTGCAATATTAATTGCATCTATAGAAAAAACATATAATCGCATTAACAAGATCAATACTATAATCGCAAAATTTGTTTTGAATTTATTGACAAATGGACGATATACCGAAAACGATTTGATTGTAACTCGTGAAAATATTGTATGGATTATGTCTATCTTAGTGGCTTCATTTGCAGTAGTAAATTGGTATTTCATTCTCATTTATACTAAAGATCAAAAAATACCATTATTTAAATTTTCCCGAAATAAGTTATTACAGATGACTGTTCACGATGGCGATGAAAATTCCAGTGATAGTGGTCCGGCATTCGCCAAATTCGCGTTTTGGGTATTTGAATTTGCAGTGGCATTTTTTGAATATTTTAACGATATATTCTTATTAATAATACCATCTATAATGCGATTCTTCTTCAGTGGCAGAACCAATTATGTAATTCTATTTTTAGTATTGATTTATTGTTTTAAAAATTTTGCAAATGCGTTCAAAAACTTTTTAATTGGACTCATTGGAAATACAACGGATAACAAAATTATTAATATGATGTATGGATTATTGATGGTATTATATGTTATTTCGTTAGGGACAATTAATTTCACAGGAACTTTTTCTGTAGATATGCAAACAATTACTGACTACATAGGTGCATTTGCAAGTCCTATTACTACTTTTATAAAAATGATTATTCGTTTTATGGTAGTGATGATTGTAAGCGTTCCCGCAGGAGGGTTGGTGATAGGCGGTATATTTTTGTATTATTCTTTCTTTGGAATAGTTCATTATCAAGGATTCAGCGAATTTATGAATACACTGAAAGATATTATCCGACATTGTAACGAAGATGTGGACACTTACAGTAAAACTACATATTGTAAAAGCAGTTTTTTCCATCGTATGATGTTAATGCTTGTAAATATTATCAAAATGGTTTTCAACTTAGTTTGGAATTTCATTACGCCTTTAACGTTAAGTATATTCTTACTGGTCAGCGCTTCTAAGAACTTTGATTTATTATCAAGCGTAAAGACGGTTGTAGACGAAAGACCATTGAATATGTTAGTGTCTGTATTACATATTGTATTTGGAATATTAGTCATTGCCTACATAGTAATAACACAACTCATTTATTCCCCTGGATTCCAAACATTAGTTGGTTGGAAGGATGTAGAAATTCCTCATTTATTCAAGGAGACGATAGACGAAACTGATATTGATGCATCTCGCATAAAACAGGTAGAAAAAGCAGAAGGTATGGCAAATCACTCTAAAAACAAACTTGATGCAGACACTTTATTTGACAGTTTTAAACAAATGATGAAAGAGACATTGGTAAAAGACGACACGCCCGACCAAAATTAAGAAAAATTAAGAAAAATTATCCGAATAACACGCAACAATTAGTGGAATGGTTAGATATATAGAGACTTTTCTTTCATAAAATATTAATTCGTAGAAACATACTTAAATATTTTTACACGTATTATATCAATGACAAAGAAGCGCCCTTTTGTATCTGTATGCACCCCTACATTTAATAGAAGACCGTTTATTCCGATCACTTTTGAATGCTTTAATAACCAAGATTATCCGAAAAACAGAATCGAATGGATTATAGTCGACGATGGAACAGATAAAATTGAAGATCTAATTTTAGAATCAAATATTCAACAAATTCGATATTTTAAAGTTGACAAAAAAATGGCATTAGGAGAAAAACGAAATTTTATGCATTCAAAGGTGAAGGGTGATATTATTGTGTATATGGACGATGACGATTATTATCCCCCAGAAAGAATAAGTCATTCTGTAGAAACACTTCAAAAAAACCCGGATGCGCTATGTGCAGGGGCAAGCGAGATTTATATTTTCTTCAAACATATACAAAAAATGATTCAATGTGGTCCTTATGGTCCAAAACACGCAACAGCTGGAACATTTGCATTTAGAAAAAAACTATTGGAAACTTGTCAATATGAAAACCACGCAGCAATTGCAGAGGAAAGAGCATTTTTGAAAGACTATACTGTTCCGTTTGCCCAGCTGGATCCACTAAAAACAATATTGGTATTTTCACACGAACATAATACTTTTGATAAAAGAAAGATGTTTGACAACGCCCATCCTCAATTTTTTAAAGAATCCCCCAAAACAGTAGATACATTTATACGACAAAAAAAGGAACAAAAAATCAAAGAATTTTTCTTACACGATATAGATGATAAATTGAAGGTGTATGAACCAGGAGAAGCTAAAAACAAACCAGATGTATTGGAGCAAATTAAAGAAATAGAGCGAAAGCGAGATGAAATGATTAAGCAAGAAATGGACAAGCAAAAATCAAATGGGCCTATTATGATTCAACAGCCTGGACAGCCGCCAACGCAATTATCAAATCAACAGGTTGTTCAAATTATGCAAAATCAGGTAAATGATTTGAACAAATTGAATAATGAAAAACAGCAGATGGAGATTATGTTAAAGAATTTACAAGAACAGTTAATGAAAAAGACCAAAGAGTTAAAAACAGCAAAAGACAGTATTAAGAAATTACAGCAGGAATTAACAGAAGAAAACAGACCAGCGAATGTAACAAGAATTCCTATTGAAATAGTAGATGAAGAGGAACCTCCAAAATCGAGATTTGAGCCAGAAGTATATGTTCAAATTGACGAAGAATGACCGCGTCTTTCTCACATAACATATCTAAATTGATAACTGCTCATTCATCGCGACTTATACACTCCAATTCACAACCGGTATCAATACCATAAATCGTATCGTCCATAGACCACCCGTTTTGTTCTAATATATCGTTATTCGTGTCATCACAATCACTTGTGTAAGATTCTTCTTCATCGGGGTCTAAATAAAGAAGGCGGTGTATTTCTTTTACTTCTTCTGCTGTATAACTGTCTTTGTTACAAATTTCATCATAATAATCACAACCACTATCTAAACTTTCTACTGAGACTCCTGGATAATCATTCAAAATGAGACTACTTTTTTTCAATATTTCTTCCTTTTCTTTATCTGTTAATTCAATTTCAAATGTGCCCCAATAAAAGTAATTTGTTACTTCAAACCGAACACGTTTTCCATTAGACAATACATTATTCCATTGTTCTGTTTGATATGTGGACTTTTTACAGTCAGCCGTTAGATGATAAATATGGATGTTGTTTTCATTCATAATTATATAATATAAACAAATTATCTTTATATTATTTATTCAACCGTGCCAAGTTAGACACCACCGCCGTATGTACATATGTGAGAAGGGCGGGTTGTTATTTTATTCTTCAATTTCTTCGAGATCTTTCTTTATATTTTTATCTAAATAACGGTAAATTCGCTTGATATCTAATTTACCAATATTGTAATTTTCGAACAAAGTTTCTATTTCTAATAATAATTCTGCATTATTTGAAAAATCAGTTTCGAAATAGAGTCTTAATTCTTGAAAAAAAGCAACCACGTCTTTCTTTTCCATTTCCAGTTCTTGGCATAAATTAAATATAAATAAACTATTGTTGTATTCTGTGGAATATTTGGTCAATACTTTTGTAAACCTTACTTCTTGTGGTTGATATGTATTCTTATTTTCAGGGAAATTATCGTGATAAATCTTATTATTGTAAAATGTTTTGATCAACGAACTCATTTCATTAAATTGCCATATTTGGTTTTGAAAAGTAATGCGATCAATATAATCTGCAAAACAAGTTGATTTCAATATTTTACAATAAACAGGTATTACTTTTTTCAGGGGGTAATTTTTAAAAGTGTCTACTATATTTTCGTGCCATAATAGAGCAATAATGGTTCTATCAGTTTCATTCATTACTTTATTGTGACTATGTAACGGATAATGGTTGTTAATTAACATTTTGGTAGTATTTTTTGCATCATCATTAAAATTCTTAATTTTGAATATTTCTAATAAATTATCATCTATTTTGTCGTTATTATTTTTAATTAGATCAAACACTGTATGAAGTTTCCTGATATCCCCCTGAGAATAATCAATAAATACTTGTTTCGAAATGGGTTGAATATTCGGATAATGCTGTAACACTATCTTCCCGAGTTGATTCGTTGTTGGAGTTTTCAATTCATATGTATTACATACTTTCATTAATTCTCTTATTTTTTTATCAATATAATAATTACCGATACAAATAATCGGGTTTTTGGTCATACTTTCTGCCTTTTGCTTCCTTGTTTTCTTTTGTCGAATAATTTTAATAAGCGCATTAATGCCTCCTTTATCCCCATTATTCATACCGTCAATTTCATCCATAATAATAGCTATTTTTTTCTCTTCTCGTTTCATCATATTTAATACATTACGATTCGATATATTATTACTTGTAATAGTTTCTATAAGAGATTTATTACGAACATCTCCTGCGTCATATTTTATAATATCATAATTCATTTCTTTCAAAATATTATTTATAAAATGTGTTTTTCCACTTCCTGAAGACCCATATACATATATTCCTTTTTTAAACATTAAATTATCTGAATTTTCGTGGAAATTATGTAAAAATTCTTTTATTTTCTTCTCTGTTTCTTGTCTCTCCAAAATAATGTTATAACTCATATATTTACTATAACATTATTTATTTATATATTCTTTTTGACGAATCATTTAGAAAATGCACTGAAATCCGCAGTAATAGGCATATAATTCATTTTATCTTCTGGTTGGGATAATTGTCCGTAACGAGAATACACATCATATTTTGTAGACGACGATGGTGTTACTTGTGTGTTAGCAGTTGCATTACTGGGGGTTGTTGTAATATCTTGTTGTTGTGACGCAGCCACTTGTGTAGGGGTTGTAGATAATACATCTCCAACAAAGTCACCTGTTTTTGAAGCAACATTTCCAATCACACCGCCAGTATATTCTGCGCCAGATTTAATTGCAGACCCGGTTTCTTTTGCTGCATCGCTGACAATATCTACCCCCGGTTTAACCAAATCTGCGGCACCTGACCCTGCTGCCTTTGCAACATCAACGGTTGTATCTATACCTTTTTCTGCGAGTTTTCCTGTAGTTTCAATTGCTTTTTCTCCTACATTACCAACCACCCCAACCGTGTTTGAAATAGGATCGCCAGAAGTATTGTTAACTAAAGTATTTCCCTTGTTACTTAAAGTCCCCGAACCGCCGTTTCCTCCACAAGATCCACAGACACCTGAAGAACCTTCGCATTTGGGACAGCTGGGACAAGCAGGACATATCGGAGGTACTATTTTTGTTTTTAGTAAATAATCATCCATATCCCCCGAACAACTTGTCCCTGTATCAGAATCAGTCATTGTTCCAGAAGTAATTGTGACTGTATTTTGAGACCCAGAAGGAAGCGCCCCTGGGGCTGTCGATGAGGGGTTAGTTGTTAAATCGCCATAGTCAACGCCCTTTTTAGTAAATCGTTTGACATTCTTCAAATCATATTGACTTGTGTTGATGTCTTTTAATCCGATCAAAGTAATCATAGAAGTGGTTCCAGAGGGAACATATACAACTAATAACTGTCCACACGCATCGACTGCGGTAATTGTGGTATAAGACATATTTGCTAAACTATTATTTTCATCATACTGATTAGAAACGGTTCCAGACACAGCTACTTGTTCAACGGCTCTATCTCTTTTATAAATATTCATTTTCTTATCATTGCCATCGCCTTGGAAAATGATCAAATTTCCATTGGACATATCATAACTGACATATTTACTTAATTGGAAAATTTTCCTGGTATTGCTGTAATCTGTATTTAATACTTCTGTATTATTATTTGCGTCGGTGTCATTCACATAGGAAGTTAACTCTGATAATTGTGTATCATCGTATGTGCTTCCGGTTTTAAATTCATAATTGTTTGCTGTATTTCCAGACCCAAACATAAAAGAGGCAATCTGCTTCTTATCTGTTGTATTCAGTAAATGAATATAAGTTTGATATAAGTAAGGAATATAGAAAACAGTATATTTATCGGTGTTCGCACTTTTTGATTCATAGGCTTTTGAAGTCATAGATTTTTCTGTAACATTACTGCCGGTAGGAATGACATTTTGTGAAGTAGATACAGTATATGTGGTACTATTATTTCCAATACGAGGAAAAACAGTCATTTTACTAATAGTATTACCATTTAAATCGACATTTCCATTATAAGTCGTCGAATCCACTTCGATTAAATTCGCATTATATTTATCAAAGAACAAACTATCGTGTAACTTAATAGCAGGTTTCGAAGTTGAATATTGAGGAATAATAACATCGACTAAACTATTATTTGTATATCCAAAAGTTACAAATCCTTCTTTCGGTGCACAAAACAGTATCACTACGATAAATAACAGTAATAATATTAAGAATATAAATGATTTTGGTATGCCCATTGGTTTATACTATATACCCGGAAAAAATTGAAAATAAATCTATTTTATTAATTTATTAAATAATCCAATGTCAGTTATATTAGATCGTGATCCTTACCCCACTTATAAATATCAGATTTGTTTAGATGAGGTTGGTAGAGGATGTTTGTTCGGAGATGCATATATTGCCTGTGTAATTTTACCTAAAGAACCAACTCCCTTTGATGGAACAAATATTAAAGACAGTAAAAAATTCTCTTCTAAAAAAAAATTGAAGCAAGTGGCTGAATATATCAAAGAGAATGCATTATACTATCATGTTTGTCCAATTAATGCCGCTGACATTGATAAATTAAATATTCTAAAAGCTGTAATGAAAGGTATGCATATTTGTATTACCTCGGTGTTTGAAGAAATTAATAAAAAGGAATCCATTACATATAATGACTGTATCGCTGTTGTTGATGGTAATTATTTTACCCCTTATGTAAAATACGATGAACAAACGGACACATTTGATGAAATGCCCCACGTAACGATTGAGAAAGGGGATGGTAAAATTATGGGAATAGCCGCTGCAAGTATATTAGCAAAAGATGCAAGAGATAGTTATATTTCTGAACTATGTGATACTTATCCGATATTAGATGAAAGATACAACCTACGAAAAAATGTCGGATATGCAACAACCGCACACCGAGAAGGAATACAATCTCACGGTATATGTCAATGGCATAGAAAAACATTTGGTATTTGCAAAGAATCAACTTCATATGTTATAGAAACAAACACAACAAATGAAGACGAAGACGAAGACACCGACGTATGTGAAACTTGTCAAGAAACGGTTGATATGGATTATATGACTTTATGTGAGCGGTGTGATAAATCTCAATGTGATGATTGCGGAGGAGATGGTGGTGATTGGGGAGAAAATGAAGTATGGGTATGTAATGAATGTCTACCACAATGTCTTGAATGTGAAAACACATTAAGATGTGCTGGCGATGAATGTTGCGGAAAAGGAAGAACAGATAAATAATAACTTACTATTCTACAGAATTTGCCCTTATAATTTCTTTTAATCTTGGAAAAAAAGCCATTTTACCCAATAGTTTATCTTTCTCTTTTTTTATGAATTCAATTCGTTGTGACCACCAGTCTTCTTGAATCGCAGTTTTGATTATTTCATAAGACTTTTCAAAATCGTTCATATCTAATTGCACAAATGCCTTACTGTCTATATAGTTATTTACATTAGGACAACCGTAATAAAAAACCAAACTTTCACATAAAATGGGCTCCCATAGTTTTTCTGTCATAAAGTTCTCTTCGTAGTTATTTTCCACCATAAAATAATATTTATACGGTATTAACCCGTCGCCTTTTTTGGTGCTCGCCATTTCTCCTTGATAATGAACAAAACCCATTTCGGAAACATTCCCGAAAATATGCATTGGTATATCTCGTTTGTTCTCAAGAAAATGCAAAAAATCAATTCTTGCAATATGTCCTTCGTCAAAATACTTATTACTCGTTACACAAGACATAATATTTTGTTTATTATATTCTAATGCACGCAGTTCCTTTAATTTAATATCCATTTGCCAAAACACATTGTTATAAGTATTTGTTTTTCTACCAATAACTGCCATAAATTCACTTTCGCTGGGTTCTGCCCATATACCCCACGATTTGACACCCCACTTCTTGGTTTTATCATTTACCCAGGGCTCCATTTGAAATACAATGGTCTTCTTTTTATCGAAATAATCGTTTGTACAAGGGTGATTAATAATGACATAATAGTCTATATCAAAATCTTCCCACGTAATTTCTATATTTTCCCACATATAGTCTTCGGAACACATATTTTTCCACTCATCACATAACGTTTTAGAAGTGCACCAATTACATAACATTTTCACGCGAATTTTTTCATATTTTTCTTTAGGATATGATTCTTCATAATGATTTACAAGGGAATGATACATACATTTAAATTTATGTTGGGGGTTTGTTAATATCCACCATTCGGCATCATGTCTGTCTGTAGTTTGTATCGTTCCTAATGTTTGCATATAATTTGTATTTGCCCACCAATAATTTCCACTAAAATGTGGTTTTATAGTTGGAGATACACAATAATTACACCCAATCGCATCATATGTTTCTAAATGAGAAATGCAGCTATTTTGTTGTTTCACTAAAAAATACATCATCATATTTACCCAATCTTGAATAAGTTGGTTATCTTCTCGCAAAATTCCCTTGGTATGAATATATAGCACCTTACTATCTGGATTCAGCAAACTAAAATAATAAAGAACATTGATTGTCTTTAATTCGTAGAGTCCAATATTTGAAGAAAAGTTAACAACCACCATATTTTTATATTTGCTATATAGTGTTTCGTCAATCAGATTACCCACATTAATAATAAATATTTTATGATAAGAGTCTATTTTTCCATAGGACTTCAATATATCCAGAAGTCTATCTAATATAACTAATCCTATCTCACTAACATTACAACTATGTATAAAACAAAACATCCCGGGGTCGTATTTCATTAATACTTTATCTAAATTGACCGGAGGTGTGCGTATATCATACCCCAACTCTTTCAAACAAGATCGTTTCACATATATTCCGTCATTTTCACCGAAATAAGGAGACGGGCGCAAATATAGAATATGTGACTTTGTAAACCCTACGGTATTAAATCCAGCAATCGCATCATTTTTATGAATCATATATTTTTTCCGCACTAATGGATAGGTATTTGTATTTACATCGAAATCAAATTGATCCATTCCTTTTATAAAAATATAGTCTTGGTCGTCTTCTCCAGGTTTGTCAAACTCTTCAAAATGAAACCCATCATAAATGTTTTGTATATCACTATCTATTTCTCTTCCGTTTTCATTCCATTCAGAAAACATTAATTGAGGAACGCATTCTACGCTATTTAATGAATCTAAAACCAGATTTAAATAATCGATTCCGTGTCGAATACCATGCAGATCAATATATTCGATCAGTTTTTTCGCACCAATTTTATTGATAGTATAACCGAAATATCCCCCAATATAAAGCGCTTTATTTAATGATCGTATGTCAATAGAAACATTTTCTTGATTATATACTGATTCTACCTCCCTTCTATTATCTGAATACATATGATAACCTAAAAACATAAATTCGTGTGTGTGCATGTTTCCTTTTATTTCTACAAAACGATCGTGGAAATTATTTACAAACTCTACATCATCTTCCATAACAACATAAAAATCATTATGTTCGTCTTCTAATAAACTTTTCCAGAGGTTATAATGAGATAATGCACATCCTATAACGCCTTTTCTATTACCAAAATCATTTCCGTGAAACAAACCGGCTATTTCACTTGTAGGTGTAATTATATTTCCATCAACCGCTTTGATGAATTCCCAATGTTGAATATTATGTTTATATAACATTTCTTGCATTTTTTCTTTTCTATCTGTGCGTTTTTCCAAATTTATGATTTTAATATAAGGATGTTCATCATTAAACTGTTGTTCATTATTTAATGCATAAGAATTAGGTTTATCTGTGTTTCTTTCCGTAGTTAGTCTCCCTGTATGTTTATTCGTAATTTTATTGAAAAAAGCACTTTTGTATCCAGCCGCTACATATTTGCGTGCATAATCCATCTCGAAAAACTTATTATTACTATCAAAATTACCAAGCTCAATGATTGTTTTTGCTCGGATAATTGAAGGACGAAAACTATAATGAGGCCAATAATGACAGTTTAAATAAGGATAAAGTCCCTCTTTGTTTTCGTGAACAACAATATCTTCGACATTTGTAGGTAAAGACCCACCTATTTTGTAGTCATCTATCGTTTCTGCATAATTTTTATTAAACAACAATTGTTGTATAGAAGGATCGTCCAATTGTTCCATTTTTGCAATCGTTGTTTCCAACGATATTTTTTCAAAAAACAGAAAATCATCTTCTATGTGAATCCAATAGGTTGGTTGTAATTGAACCAGTTTATCATAAATAATATTCATGCTTTTAATATGCCCCTTTTCTTCACACGTTTTCATATAAAACTGCATCCACGGAAATAATGTTTTCATTTGTTCTCTATCTTCATCACTTGAATTGTCGTCTACACAAAACCAATAATCAACTTTATGTATATCTGTTATCTGATTTAATATACTATACACGGTGGGTTTAAATAAATCCAAACGTTTACAAGTTGTAAAACTTAAAAAAATACGAGGCGTTTCGGTCGAGGTATGTGTAAATTTTCGTGGATAGGTTAATACTGCGTTGTGTTTATCGCATAAAATATCCCACAGTTCAATAAATTCGGGTTCTACTTGTTTTCCATTTTTATTCAATAAACTCATTCTGTCGTTTAGTTTATGAAAAAGATCTAATGAACACTCTTCGTATAAATGGTTTTTGTAAAATAACAAGTTTTTATAGACTCTATCTAATAATTCATCTTCTATAATATTGTTCTCAATAATCTCTTTGCACGCATTATAACCTACCTCGGTTTTATCTGCATAAAACGCACTAATGGAATAATAGTATTTTAGATGATCATTATATAGATTCGAGAACATAAATAGCTTCTCGGTTTGAGGAATAGAATAGTTCTTGTATTGATGGTATAAACTACATACAGTACTATGCAAACCATTATTCATAGCTAACTCACACGCAAGAACAACGCCCTCTATTCTCTCTTTATCGTGTTCCCACGACATTAAATAATACTTAAATTTTGTAAAATTATCAGAATGTAATTTCCCAATCATTATGCAGGCATAATATTTTTCTTGTGCCCAATTATGTAAGTTAAGCACTCGTTCATACCACTCTATAGCAACACTGTTATATTCATTTCCTGCATCTTTAAAACTTTGGGCGGCATAAAATGCATATCGACAAACAAGAGAGTAATCGTTTGAAACAACAGCAGCATCGTATGCTTTTACAAGAAGTTTAGCATCTTTTATATATTTATCCGGGTCTTGGCTACGACTTCCTGTTTTTCCGGATTCAATATAATAATCCCCTTCTATGACAGATTCATTGGTGCTTATTTCGTCTGTTGCCAAATACTCGTGCAATACACCAATAAATCTCCACTTTTTCTGATTGTTCACAAGTAATGGACGGTAATATACAAAATTGTTACCGAACTTTAGATTATACTTATCATAAATTAATGATTCTGGTATTATCAAATTTCCACACACTTCATCATCTGCGTCAAAAATAAATAAATAATCGGATTTCCCATATGCGGCCTGTAACGCCATTGTTCTATTTGTTCCAAAATCAGACCACTCATGTTGATGTAATTCCCCTTTAATACAGTGACTATTAAAAAAGGAGGTGATTAATTCTTGCGTGCCATCAGTAGAACCAGTATCGCAAATGACATAATAATCGAAATGGATTTTGTGTATTAGATCGGTTAACCGTTCTACAATTATATGGGATTCATTTTTTACAATCATGTTTAAACATAATTTAGGAAGAGTCCCCATTTATAAGTTATTGTTGTTATTATTTAAACTTTTTTTATCACTATATATTAATTTATAATGTCTTTTACAAGATTTCACGATGATAAACATAGAATTAAAAAACAAGTGGAAGAATCTATATATGCAGCAGATTATTTCATAAATACACCCGGTCCAGGAGTCGATTTACCATATATGGAGGATGCGCATATTAGACTTCAAAAATGGGGAGGCAATCTAAGAAATAATTCTACGAATATTGAAAACGATTTAAGAGGAATAACGCGTAGATTAAATAAGGACGAATTAACACACGAATATAAGAAAACGGAACCTGTATCCTCACAAATGAATTATAAATCTCAACAACCTATTACAGATGAATCAAGAGCATCACACCCCGCTTGGATGTATAAAGATTTAGAACAACCTCGCTGGGAACACCCAATGTTAAACCCTCAAAATAATTGGGAGAAACCCTTTGATGATAATGTGCATTCAAGAATACTGGAAAAAGATTTTCATCGACCGTCTATCCCAGTTGTTGAAAACGCCGATAATTTTTATTTATCTACCAGAAGTATGTGTTTAGGTGGAAGTAATGACAAGATTTGCCCCGGAACATTATATCGAAATAATATTCAGTAATATATTATAAATTATTATCAAACTATAATATATTATTAGATAGATGGAATTAGCTATCCCAGGTATTGCTCTCGGATTATTATATGTTGCTTCAAATCAAAATAAAAAAAATGAAGGCTTTAGTGATTACAATGGATTACCGAATACGAATATCCCTGATAAAAACTATCCTGACGAAAAAGTCAATTTTTCTGAACTTGATAATACAGCAACCTTAACAACATTAAATAAATATGATGCTGCTAATGGAGCATATACAGATAAATATTTTCAACAAAATATGGATTCTACCAAAAATACAAAAACAACAAACGAACCCAGTTTCATGTCTTTAGCTGGTGATAAAGTATCTACCAATTATTTTGAACATGATAATATGGTTCCTTATTTTGGAAGCAATTCAATGGCTGACGCTAAGAATGCCAACTCGAACGAAGGTGTATTAGACAATTATATTGGTTCTGGTTCTCAAAATATTGAAAAAAAGGAACAATCTCCTCTATTTGCGCCCAGCGACAATCAACAATATTCATATGGAGCTCCCAATGCAAGTGATTTCTATCAATCTCGTGTAAACCCAAGTGCTAAAATGTCAAATGTAAACCCCTTTCAGGAAGAAATGGTTGGTCCGGGGTTAGGACTGGGTTATACGAATGACGGTGCCGATGGCTTCAATTCGGGTATGATGAGTAGAGAAACTTGGTTACCTAAGAACGTAGACGATCTTCGTGTAGAAAACAATCCTAAGTCCGGAGGTAATTTAATTTATGGATATGAAGGTGCTGCGAATAGTCGTATTAAAAATGTAACCGACAGAGACCATATGGGTGTTATGGAAAAACATCGCCCAGAAAAAACATTTGAATTGGGTCACGATCGTGTGATGACCACAACAGGCCTTGAAAAAGGACAAACTCTACGTCCTATCACGGTTGACAAATTCGTAAATAGACCAGAAACAACAGCAAGTTATGTCGGTGCTGCTGGATATGCAAATGAGAATGGCTATGTTCCAGGAGAATTTATGGAATCTAAAAAAACACAACTCGGCAATGTGCCTATTGGTATTGCAAATGCAAATGGAAGACAATATGCAAATACAAATGATTATGGAGCAAAATCTAAAATGGCGTATCCTAACAATCGTTCTTCAAATAAGCAAGATAGTTATTTTGGATTAGTTAGTGGAAGTCTTGGGGCTGCAGTAGCCCCTTTATTGGATGTATTGCGTCCTTCAAGAAAAGAAAATGTAGTAGGAACATTAAGACCTTACCAAAATGCTGGGTCTAATGTCCCTCAATCCTATATTTTCAACCCCAATGATAAAGTTGGAGTAACTCACAGAGAAACCACAGAAAACTCCAAATTCCATTTGAATGTAAATAGAAACCAAAATGGTATGGGGTATATGACAAACGAAAATCAAGCATATGATACAAATAGACAAGAAACCGGTGACTACTTTTATGCAGGTAATGCTGCTGCTGGTGCCGGAACTCGCGAAAGCACATCTTATGCGGCAGGGTATAACCAACGAAATAATGATGTTAAATCAAGCACCATTAATGGACGACTGGTTCCTGGTAATATGAAACTAAAGAACAACGATCTAAATATTCGCCAAAAAGATAAAAATGCTTTCTTGAAAAATGATAGAGCGATTTCAGGAGGTATGCCCTCTCAAATTCCTGAAGCAGGAAATATGGGAAGAATGTCTGGAACTGAAAATGCGTTGTATTCAAATATACAAATGGACCGCACAAATACAGATGTTACAGATATGTTGAAAAGCAATCCATATGTTACTAATTACAAAAACGCCCTTTAAATACACAATATTATTAACTTTAATAATATTGCAGTCACTTATTTTTTACTTTTAGTCTTGCGTGTTCCTGCCATTACTTTCTTTTTATAATTTTTAGTTCTTTTCTTTGCAATACGTTTATTTGTTTTACGGTTATTCTTGTTTATTTTCTTTTTATATATTTTTTTAGTATTTTTGCCGCCATTGACAAGCGAAAACTTAGGCGGAGATCTTTCAGGAGAACTGGGACTTCCATAAGGAGAACTGGGACTTCCATAAGGAGGAATGGGACTTCCATAAGGAGAACTGGGACTTCCATAAGGAGGAATGGGACTTCCATAAGGAGGAATGGGACTTCCATAAGGAGAACGAGAGTCTATATGTAAACTATTTAAACTTAAAGGTGGAGCAAACAATTTTTGGCTTTTATTTCCTTCAGTTCTATCATTTCTTTTATTTCTTTTATTTCTTTTATTTTTGTTATTTTCTGCCTCGTCTTTTTTAGAGTTAAGATGATTTAATGTACTAATGGTTGTATTGTTTGTTACCTTGTGTCCATTTACATCTTTAATAAAATTACTTTCATCTGTATCCTCTTTTGAACTATCAATTCTAACAAAATCCATATTTATAGATTTCATCTTTCCTAACAATTTATTACCATCTTGCAACGCAATCTCTGAATGAAACTCATTTTGTATAAAGTCTTCATATAATGGCATTGAATTCATTCCATATCCACTATAACCATTATTACAAATAAAAGCTGCTAATGCATAATCATTTTCAGGGATGGAATCTCTCGTCACATAAGTTTCTTCAGTATTTGCATCTGTTTTCAATTTAAAAAATTTGCTATATGCGTTTTTTGCATCATTATCATTTTGTATTGTATGATAAAAAGGATGTGCTACTGTTAATTTATCAATGGCTAATATTGTAATATCATTCGACGCAGTCATTTTTGTAGGAGGCCCATACGTTAATGTATCTATTAATTTTAATGCATACCATTTAATACCGGCCAAAGTATCTAATTCTGTAATTTTTTCTCCGCCGCGATATAAAAAAGACTCTTTTGTAATAATATAAATAGGATTCCCTTTTTCGTCAATATTTTCTACCAATACAGTATCAGGATAATCTGTATTCAAATAGGTTGTAGTTTGGTTTTCATTTAATTTAAAAACAGGAGTATTTACAGTATTAGTATTAGTACTATTATTTTCAGGTGTTTTAATTGGGGTTGACGCCATATATATTAATCACTTGAAAATAATTTTTGTAAATTGGTAGCTTCAACATTAATACTCTGTTTTGTAAAGACCTTTCGGATCATTGCATTTTCTCTAAACCTTATAGTATATTGCTGTTGAATATTATTTCGCCCGATTCTCCCCATTGCTTGCACGATTTTTTGTTGCGTTAAATTTTGCAAGTCTTTTCCTAAAAACCCGTGACAAAACTGATAGTTTGTTCCATAAATATAATCAGACGAAGCAATAATAATAAACAATCGCTGATCTTCCGCCAATTGTTTTATTACTTCTACATAATCCTTATTATTGTGCGTTGAAAACAACCCAATACCAAGTAATAACAACACTTTGCAATAATTCTCCACAGGCAACGCCATAATTTTTTTCGTCATCTCTTCGCCGATGCTTGAAATATACGCATTTTCATATACTTCTCCAGTAGGAGTCCATAAATGCTGATGAGTAACACTATTCGGAATAAATTTAGCATCCATCGACACACTCATAATCTGTTTTCTTAATTTATCTATTTTTCTTTGCATTTCTTGTGCCTCGTTCGACAATTTAAATTCCTTTGTATCTTTCTTTTTTCCACCATCGTCATCATTTTGATTATTTTTGTCTTGGAAACAAGGTAACTTTTCCAATTTATCAATCTCGGACACCAAGTCATTGTTTTTAGTGATCTTTACAAGCATTTTTTTGAAGATTTCCACAGGGATATTTGTATTTTGAATATAGAAATTGCCAATCTTCTCTACATCGTCTGCCAAAAAGATAGTAGGCCCGTCGGTTAATGTGTAAGCATCAGAGGTAGTCAATGATATCCCAGTAGACTTATGATTTTTATTTGTAGTAACCTCGCCTGAATAAGTAGATAATCTTCGTAGTTTCCCCCCCGCCGGCGAAGGATTATCAAGACTCTTTGTTCTGCGAAGTTGGATATTCTCTGAATCAAACTTCTTTTTTCGCTGTGTCATAAAATAGGTATGTAATTTCTGGTAATTTGTTTCACCAACATTTTTCAACAAACGCAAGTAATAGATTTTCAAGTTATTCATCGTCACTTTCAATATATTGTCTTCGAAATATTCATCGACCTCATATGACGCATCAGTATAATATTCGTTTTCATTTACAAACTCTATAAAATCAACCACTTCTTGTAAATCAAAATACCGTAATAATGTCTTATTTTTATCAATATAATTTACACAATCAACCAGATCGTTATATTCTGTAAATAAATAGTGAGGTAATGCATTGTATCCATCCTTGTCTAATACCGAAATACTCTTTTTACAATCATAGCTTGAAATACAATACATCTGGGCTTGGGATGGGTGGTCGATAAACTTATTTTTAAAGTCTTGTTCTACGCTAATCAACTCTTCCTTTTCAGGCAAAGTTGCGCACGATAAAATCATATTTGGAATTAAATTTTCCTTCCAATTCTTATTTATAACAGAATGCAACTCGTGTGACTCATAATCAAGAGTAATCGTTGGTTCATCCCAAAAAGTAATGATGTTATCTGAACGATTAAAGGATAACATATAGTGCATACAAGTAAGATAAGATTGAACGTCACAAATCATAATTTCTACATTATCTCCAATGCTATTATTTACTTTGAATATACCACCTGATCGGTAGTCCTTTTTAAAATCCTTTGCTGCAAAATAATGCAACCGGATATCCGACGCAGTTTGACATCCAAACCCAAATGCAATTTTTTTATTCGTCGAAATGGCGGACTTTGCAAGTGCCAGACCAATATGTCTTGCTACACAAACAAATATGACTCGATATTTTTGCGATAACCCTAATGGAGTCAATGTTTTCCCTGTTCCCGTAGGTGCCGTATATAAAACCAGTCGGGGTTCTTTGTTCTCATTTTGCTGAAATAACTGAAATAGCTGTTTTTGATGTGTAAATAGTTGTTTATCTTCGTAATTAAGTAAGTGAGTATTATTTTCAATTAATTCATATGCGTGATACACAATTTCTTCAATATGAATAGTATTTTGTAAATGAGAAAGAACACTATCACAAAACTTCAAGACATATTTATTGATATTGTCGATTTTATTTTGCAATAAGTGCTTAAGAGTGTAGTAGTAAAATATATATTTTTTGTTGTTTTTATGTATCATTTTTAATACAGAACAACCTAATTCGATTAAAAAGAATTCAAAAATCTTTTCCCGGTTTGAGTCAATCGTTGTTTGTAAATTTTGTAAACGAATTGTGTCGCCACTTCGAATGCTCTTTAATTCCTTCCCTTGATGTAATGTTTCAGTTAATAACTCCCTTAACTCTTTATTGTTTTTTTCTGTATATTTTTCGATGTATTTTTTAATAATATCGAAAAAGTATTGTTTGTATAAATGATATTCAATTTCCTCTGATTTTTCTGTCTTTAAAAACTGAAATAGGGATGAATTGTCATTTTTACAAATAGATGGGTTTGCAAATCCATCAATAATTAACTTTAAAATAGTCTTTTCTGATTCCAATACCGGCTTCTCAAGACTTTCCCACTCGTGCTTTGATAACTTATTTTGTGAAAAATCCATATTTATAATTAGAATAAACAGCAATAATCTTTATAAATCAATTTTTCGCTATAATTTATATAAATGTTTCTTCGTAATAAGTAACTATGTTTTCAAAGTTTTTTAATTATACCTATCAATATGTTGGATTCGAAGATGTTTTACTCGCCATTAAAAATGAAAATGATCGTTTTATTATGTTAAATGTATTATCTCATAGTGAACAACCTGTATTAATTAAAAATACCATTCATTCACAAGAAGAAGAAGATATTATTAATACCATTATACAAAAAAAAGAATGTCAATATAAAACGGTCATTATATATGGTAAAAATAATTGTGATTTAGAAACAGAAACTAAATATAAAAAATTACAGAATTGTGGATTTGGAAATATTGCTATTTATAATGGTGGGTTGTTTGAATGGCTTCTCTTACAAGAAATATACGGGTTTAGTAATTTCCCTACTACTACAAGAGATATTGATATTTTAAAGTATCGTCCTACTAAAAAATTAGCAACAAATCTCATTTCATATTAATATTCGTATATTTTTTTTATAAATTATAAGAAAAATATATATGACCGCAAAATATATATGACCGCAAAATATATGTTCTATGTGATACAATGTATATTGTTAATAGGTATTTGTTATTATTTATATTTCTATAGAGAAACTTTTATACAAAATATCCCCAAAAATATAATACAAACTTGGAAATCCAACGATATTCCCGATAAATACAAAACATACATTGAAAATGTAAAGACATTACATCCAGACTACAACCATATGTTTTTTACTGACGAAGACATTGAAGCTTTTTTGAAACAACATTATTCTGAATATTATGAAACATATAAAAAATTACCCATAAAAATACAGAAAATCGACTTTTTTAGATACATTGCTATTTATCACTACGGGGGATTTTATTTAGATCTTGATATGAATTGCCAAGACAACTTTAATCCATTATTACAACACCAATGTGTATTTCCTATAGATGACTATATTACAAAAAATCGTTTACATATACACCGATATGCTTCATTTGGAAAGCAACAACAAACCTTCTTGTTAGGACAATATGCATTTGGCAGTGTTTCAAAACACCCGTTTATAAAAAAAATAATTGACGATATACATAAAAATATTCATTATTATGTCAAAAACGTCAATGCAAATAGTGACGATTATATTTATCAAACAACTGGTCCTGATTTTGTAACACAAACATACATTGATTATAAAGATAAAAAACAAATACATATTTTAGATAACGGTAAGCGCCAATGCTTTGGAGATTATGCGTCTCATATGTGTATGGGAAGTTGGAAATAAAAAATTGATATAGAAAAGTTTTATATAAACGGATATATATATCAAAATATGCCAGTCATACTATCGATTGAAGGAAATATTGGTTCGGGGAAATCGACCATTCTCAAATATTTGCAAGACAACAATCAAAATGATGCAATTATCTTTTTAAAGGAACCTGTTGATAAATGGGAAAAAATAAAAGATAATGAAGGACTTACTTTATTAGAACATTTCTATAAAGATCCGTCCAAACACGCTTTCATGTTTCAAATTATGGCTTTTGCCACAAGAATGCAAATATTAAAAGAGACTATTGAAAAGAATCCCGATTGTAAAATGGTTGTGTGTGAACGTTCTATTTTAGCAGATCAACAAGTTTTTGCCAATATGCTTCACACAGATGGGTTGATTGACAGTATGGGTATTTCTATATACACCACTATGGCTAATAATTATCTAAAAGACTATCCTCTTGATGGTGTAATTTATATTGATGCCGATCCATCTATTTGTTCGGATCGAATTAATAAGCGAAAACGCACAGGAGAGAGCACGATTAGTGTAGATTATCTTAATCAGTGTAAGGAATACCACGACAATTGGTTAAAACACTACCCTATATATAAACAAGTTCCTGAAACAACTGCATCAGACCAACCGCTATTATTGCATATTAAAACAAATGAAAACGCTGAGTTCAATACACAAAACAAAAACGATGTTGCAAATAATTGGTTAGAACAAATACAAACCTTTATTAATTCTTTCAATCCATAATCATCATATTTCTTCATAAAAAAATAGGACTCATCCCATTTTTTTCTTTTTTATTTCTTCTGTTTATTTATTTGCCAACTCTCTATTTCTCTTCGCTATAAGTCTTCTGGAACGACGAACTCTCTCTACCACTTGTGGTTTGTTTTGGTTTCTCTCCTGTCGGTTAGAGGCTCGTTCTGCCTGTTTCGCAAACTCAAGTAATGTATTCGCTGCGTCAACCTGTAATTGATTATTTTTTTCTTGTTCATTTAGAACTCTAAGTTTCCAATTTGTTTCTTTAAATATTTCATTTTCCATCTCCTCAGTCTGTCTATTTCTCATCTCTCTCAACTGCTGTAATGCAGCTACTCGTTCTGACATAATATAATGACCATATTTACACGACGAAGAAACTGGCTTTTGAGAAGCCAATCTTTCATTTGTAGGTCCGAAAATATCGGTTACCTTCTCTCCCGCTCTGTTGTAAATTGTGAATAATATTGATTGTTCCATTGTGCGCTTGTTTAACTATATCATATTGGGTTAAAACAATCAATTTTTTAATAAGAATGTTTTCATAAAAAATTGATTTTTGAACCATATTGTTTTTTAAGCAACTAAAAACATCACTATGCCGAAGAATAAGAACGATTTATTTAAGATCTCTTTTGAATATTTCTTGAACACGCTTTCTACTGATTTTAATTGTAATGATCAAACTACTATTGAGGAGTTATTGTCTATTGTCAATTTGGGAAAATTGAATGATACAAACAGAGGTGGAGACCATTATTATGAATATTTAATTGATACAAAGAATATAATGGTGAACCCGGAACTCGTTCCAAATAACAGTGTTAATACAGAAAGAGAAACAGCAGTAATTGTTGCATCTATGTTTATGGATGCATTTAACTTGTTTTATGAATCTTACCGATTTGTTGGCGGTCCTCATTATAAAAATGCAATCGAATTATCACATACAAGATATTATAACATATATCCAGTAGGAGATACAGAGAGGCTAATCAACCATTACGCGGAACGATTAAGAGCGCATCACGGGGTTAACTTTTGTAACAATATTAATAACGAAACATCCATTAGTTTTGACGCGGTCGATTGTATTTTACATATTCGAATTAGTGCATTTTATCGCAAGGTATATGACGATACTAAACCCATCCTCCCTTTTCCCATTACTTTTACAGAACAAGATTGTATTACTAGGCTTGAAAATATAATAAAAACTTTAACACGAGAAAAAATGAGTGTGGAATTTCAATTTCGTACGACCGAAAGCAGTTTGTTACGAAGAATTCGTCGATTAAATAATGGTATTCGTATGAAAGACGAACAGCTTAAAGAAACAGAACAAAAATTATTACACAAAAGTAATTATGACAATAAATGCTTGTCCAAAAAAATTAAAGAATATTACGAGAAACAAATAGAAAAAGATTCTTGTCCTATTTGTTACGAAATCATTGAAGCAGATAACTTATATATTTCTGGTTGTTGTCATTTCTTATGCAACGACTGTGCGGATGGGTGTATCCATTCTAACGGTAAATGTCCAATATGTAGAGAACCTATGGTAAAAGACGCTCCAGATCAAGACAATACTGACCATAACGAAGATGATAGTTATGATATTCAAACAAACATCCGTAGTCGTCCTCTAATAGAAGAACCTATTCAACAAATTCGACCCATTTTAATTGATTCCGATTCGTCACTGCCTGTTCATACACCTCCTTAGATAAATACTCGCCATTAATTAAACTTTACAACAATTTTCACATTTTCCTTTTTAATACATTTAACCGCGGACACAGACAATTCCTCTCTCTTTTTTCTTGTTTTGTTATCTACATCATTCCTGTTTTTCGAGGTACTATTACGATTATTCATATCTGATTCTATTGCAGCATAATTTTGTTGAATATAATCCAAAATTTTGTTTTCTATTGCCCATTTAAAAAAATTTAATTGCCCGATCGTTGTTTCCATTTGTTTTGTATTATCAAATGGAATCGTTATTCGTTCCCATCTGCAAAAAGGATCAAACCGTCTTTTAGAATATGCCTTTAACTTTAACTTATAGTCGTGATACACTTTAAAACGGGGTTCTTCGTTGCTCAATTGATACATTGTATAAGTTTTTTTTGCATAATTTGTGACAAACCAATCTACTATACGTAATGAAATTTTCGATTCCCCATTAATTATTTTCATCACCTCTTGCAAATAGGTAGTTTCTTTATAAAAGTCCATTAAATTCGATAATAATAAATCATTTTGCGTTTGTAATTTATTTGTATACGTTGCCATTATGTTTAATTACAAAAATACTTTATGTTCTTTTAACAATAAAAAACTATTTATTGTTTAAATTACATATTATTTATCTATAATCCTTTCTTAATTAATAACTTCAGAAGTTGAATTAGGAGCAATTAAATCCAACTTCGACTTCTTAGGTCTTCCTCTGGTCTTCTTCTTTACTTCACCAGGTGCAAGAGCATTTGCCAATCCTGTAATTTCATCAGTAGTGATAAATATCTCTTCGCTCAACTCTTGTGTTGTTTCGTCTCTTGCTTCGATAACCAAATTGGTTGGCTTTGAATTATTTGTAGACGGAGCTTCAAATTGAATTACATCCAATATATTACCGCTAATTTGTGTCTTCTTATTCTTCTCTGCCTTCTTCTCTGCCTTCTTCTTTTCCTTTTCTTCGGTTTTGGCGTTCTTCAGTGATTGCTTCTCGAGCTCTTTTTCTGCCTTTTTCTCTGTTTTTGCTGCTTCTTTAGCATCTTTGATTTTTTGTTTTTCTGCCTCTTTTTCTGCCTTTTTCTCTGTTTTTGCTGCTTCTTTAGCATCCTTTGCTTGCTGTTTCTGGAATTCTTTATTAGATTTTAAATAATTTTTATGGAATGTCTTAGTCATCTTAATGAGTCCATTGTTTTCCTCCTTTGTGAGAAACTTCTTAATAACAAGAGGCTTCTTTGTATAGTTCCTCTTAGTAGTGGGCTTCACAGTGGTAGTGGTAGGGGTAGTTGCGCTCATAGTTGTATTAGTAGTTGTATTGATTTAATTAGTTGATAATTTTAATGCACCACCAATAATATCAATTTTTTAACATTGAAAACATTTATCAATAGTATGACACCGCGAAAGTTGTTCATCCGGCTGTAACGATTTAGAAACTACTTTTACAAAGTAATATAAACATTTTATACATATATTTTACTATGGATCCTTTAAAAGGAGAACCTACCAAATTAGAATCAGACAGTAATAATCAACAGACCCAATTTAAATTATTTGATGAAAAAAATAAAAAAATAAGTGTAGAAATTGAAAAACAAACCGAACTATTAAAATTATTACAAGAAAGAAAAAAACAACTATTGTCACAAAAATATACCTATTGTGAAGAAACAAATGGACATAACTTTATATACGAATATGAGTGTGGTCCTTATGGCGGAAGATTCAAGTATTGTGATAAATGTGATTTTGAATATTGAATTTTATTAATATAATACGATGATTATATTAATGAATAATTAAGAAATTATATTTTATATGCGAATTAGAACGCTTAATTGGAGTAAGCAACACCAGCCATACCACTCATTACACGAAGCACATTGTAGTTAACGGCGTATACACGGACCTTGGCAGTGTTGGTGCCAGATACTGTGTTGGAAGAAAGGACAAGTTGAAGAACAGCGTTGTCAATTCTGGAGAAATTGCAGCTGCCAGAGGGTTGGTGTTCCTCAGGGCGAAGGGCGAAGGAGTAACTGTTGATACCAGCATCGGGGCTGCGGCTGTGGTGTTGGTAAGGTTGGACAACATCGAAATAAGAACCCTCACGCTCGGAGAAGCGGTCTTGGCCATTAAGTTGAAGCTTGGCAGTCACAACAGGGTTCTCACCCCAGCAGTGCATGTCAAGAGCGGTCTCAGCAAGAACGAATGTTCCGGCATCGGACACACCAGAACCTTGCACAGTGTCGGCGTCAGTGCGGCCAGAGGCGAACACTGTTCCGGAACGATCGGCGGTGGTAGTTCCAGCACCAGTTCCTGTAGTATCTACAGAACCAGCAGACTCGAATACACCGGCGTTGATGAAGGCAGTGGTGCCAGATGTCTCACCATTGGCACCGAAGGCGTGCACGGCATTGGGAAGAGCATCAATAGCATCTGTGTAATTGAAAGGTTGGGCACCAAGAACCTTGAAAAGGGTGGAGTTTTGCTCTAAAGAGGCGCAGTAATCCACATTGGCATCGGGTTGAACAACCCACACAAGCTCCTTACAGGGGTGGTTGAAGTTAAGCTTGATCTTGTTGGAAGAGGAACCGACAGATTCGTCACCAGTGAATTGAACTTGCTCGATGAGGTATTCGTGGGGGTTTTGGGCCATCTTGCGACGCTCATCAGTGTCAAGGAAGATGTAGTCAACATAAAGAGAAGCGGCTACAAGGGATTGTTGGTAAGCTGTGGATACAGATACGGTAGAGGCAGAAGTACCGGTGTTAAGGGTGGATACAGCCCATAAGCACTCACCGATGGGACGGAAGTCAATGTTGATCTTAACCTCGTGGTATTGAAGAGCAATAAGAGGAAGAGCAAGTCCGGGGTTACGGCAGTACCAGAACATAAGGGGAACATAAAGAGTGGTCTCAGGAAGAGCATTGCGAGGAGCACACACTTGGGCAGGGCCTCCAGAGGAAGCGCAAGGTCCAGATACGGCGGCGAATCCGGGATCACAGATATAGGTAAGAGCGGTGGTGTTACCGATCATCTTGTAGTAACCATCTTGGTGCTCCTTGGAAAGAGTAAGTTGGTTCCAGATGTGCATCCAGTCACCGTATTGACGGTCAATGCGTTGACCACCAATCTCAATCTCTACTTGAGCTACCAATTGCTCACCGGGGCAGTCTAACCAACGGGCATATACATTTCCGGAGGCGTTGTGATCTTGGTTGATCTCAGGAAGAGTCACTTGAAGGTAAGTGCGGTAGGCAAGATCACCATTTCTGCTGATTGTGCAAGTGACACGGCGACCGAAATCGGCTTGTCCAGAGAATGTTTGCTCGATACTTTCCATAGCAAAGTTAGTGTGGCGTCTGTAAGATACCTTCCAGAAGGTAATTTCGGGGGTTCCTGTAAGGAAAACGTCTTGGGCGCCATAGGCGACAAGTTGCATGAGTCCACCAGCCATTTTAGCTTATAGTATTGCATGAGAAAAAAATCTCAGACTTTAATTTAATTAAATTAATTAAATTAATTAAATAAATCTCCTAAACTAACTGCAAAAAACATTGGGCAAATCACACCATCTACGCTAACTCTTTTAAATTTATATTTTTTTGCATTTTTAACTGCATTCGCATTATAGATTTGTATTATTTTTTAGAATTACATCCTGGGAAAAATTAGAAATTAAAAATCTTTCTAAATAATCTTTCTGGAATATTTCTCGTTTATTTTCGTGTTTCTTTGTAAATACAAAGCTTTCTTTATCTTTCTTTACACTCCATCCGTCCTCTAAAGCATTTATCAAAAATATCATTTTCTGTAATGTAGCATCGTCGTGTTTGATACTTTCTATTGAATCTAACCCTTTTTCCATTAAAATATTAATAGACTAACATTTTAACATTGCTACGAATTATACTACAAAAAGGGATCTGATTTTTGGATTATTCGTCACTTCATCTAATTGATGCGTTTTTGCATACTCTTTATAATTATCGTAATTTAAATCTATATCATTATTCATTGCAAACACGGTGATTGGCTTCTTAGATCTCTTTTTTAAAGTATCTTGAAAAGATAACACCTTTTCTATTTTAGAACCATTGTTTTTCCCTTTAATTGTATACAAATGACTTCTCCCTATTGATATGATATGAACCCCGCTATGTCTATTTTTCATTATTATTTCCGACCAATCTGTATTTGCTTGATGATTTCGCCTTAATTCATCATATTTGGATTTGTGTAATGATTTCCCATCATCCAAACCGACAAACTTTTTTCCTATTCCTTTTTCTTGCAACTCCTTAGTTTGATACCCATTTTCAGAAAAATAATAAGCAGTTTTTAACAATTTCTGTAAGTCTTCACTTAAATTTGGATATAATTTCACAATCAGGTCAAATATTAAATCTCCGTGATGAGCATCTCCAACGACGATATATCCTCCATTTTTTGTTCGGTTCAATGCCTTTTCCAGACTGGATAAGTCCTTTATTAATTTTGGTTTTATCTGAGAAGCATTCTTTTCTTCTATTTCTATAATTTCATCTAAATCTAAGGCTTTTGTTAATATTTCACCACTTGACAATTTCGCCAAAGAATCCTTAAATAGCTTTGTTTTTAATGTTTTATTGGTTGGCTTTTTCTTATGTAACCCTTTTTTCTTTGCCGTCGAATTTAATTTTGATTCCATTTTATATTATATGAATATTTTTCTTCAAATCTATAGTAAGCGAAACTTTGAAACATATTTCAATACTATTCAACTATCGTTTTTTTCTTGTTTGTTTTTTCTTAGCTATATGTTTTGTATTCTTCTTATTTCTTGTCCGTTTTCCTCCTCTCGAAGATGTTGATTTACTGTTATAGTCTTCAGTTAATTTCAACAAAAATTCTGCATATAAATACATATATTTCCAGTCATCTGGATGTAATGAAATTTCATTATATTGAACATCATCCCCCGAAAACAAAGAATACATCATTTCGTCTGTTCTTATTTTGTCCAACTTATCCAACTCATTTTCTTTTTCATTTGCTTGAGCTGAATCTGAATCTGAATCTGAATCTGAATCTGGATCTGGTTCTATTAAACCATATTCGGATAACATCCTATTTATATCCCTTAAATCTGTAACCAATCGGTTACAAATGTTTGTATTTATCGTCTTAAGTGTCGACATCACGTCAAGCTGCGCAACATTTGCAGGGGGCGATGTAAGACCATCGTGGTATAATGAAGATAAATATCTATACATTAAAAATCTTTTTTGGATAAGAGTTATGTTTGCATTATGTTCTGGTGGTAGGTTAATACTTATAGAAATTGAGCTATCTCCCTCTGTACTCATATGTTGTATTTCCTCTTGTATAATAAGTTTTGTAAAATCATTCGAAAGCATATCATTAAACGAAAGAATATTTTTAATAGCAGTAAATGAACCTGTTTCATACATATATTTGACAAGCATTAACTTTTTTCGTTCTCGTAATGATAATGGTGTAAAAAAATTCTGCACACTTTTCACACTACAGGATAAATATGTAGAAGAGTTCTGAAAATTTTTTTCCAGCTCATCTAAATAATTACCATCAGTGTCTTTAAACCGAAAATGTCCAAGCATAGGATAATACATACTATAATCTGCTGAATTACATAAAAACATACTATTATCTGCTTGATCTGTATCATGAATTTCTAACCATTTTTGCATATTAACTGTTATGTAACAGACCAAATCTCCAAGCGACTTTAATATGGACACTGCGAATAAGAATAATTGGCTGTCTGGTGTTATGTTAGTGTTATATGTATTAATGCCTTCTACTATTAACTCTGACATCGCTGTTTTATTCAAATCTTTAATAATTTTTTGAATAGTGTGAACTCCTGCTGTAATATTTAAGTCAAACTGCTTATTGGCATAAGTAATTGTAATAAGATTAGTGCCATTTAAAGGGTTTTTTACTACAATGTTGGGAACATTTGCTGTCTTTGTATTTTCGTTGTCGCTACCTAAACTGGTAAACCACGACGACCATTCAGATGCTATTTTATATTGAGGACTTGACCCCGCATCTAATTTTAATAATGGATAGTTTGCTGGTATATTCGGATATAAATTCGATGTTTTGGGTATAATGTAAGCAGATTTATTGTCGGCATCACTTGTAAAACGTATACTATTTGATGTGTAATTTAATACCTTTACCTCATTAGAAACTGGTGTCTGTATAGAATAAAACGGGGGCATCGTTCCTTTTACTGGCACAGGAGCATAATATTGTATATTCACTTTTTCATCTGCGACTACTAATCTTGGCATATCATCATTAGACAATAATGTAGATACTATATGTCCCATTTCTTCTTCTGATAGTTTCGGATTAAACTTGGCATTCTTATTAGGAGCATCAAAGTCTCCGAATAATTTATTCCATAATTCCAAATTATTATTGTTATCAACATTATTGGGCACTTTTTCCATCATTAACTTTGAAATAGCAACGAAATTCTGATTAATGATAGGTAAATGTGTTTTAACTTTAGGAACATCAATAAAATCGTGCTGTAACTCTGTTAACAACATATAAAAACCTAATATATTATACGATAAATTCACCTCTGTAATCTGTTTATTGTCTACAGTATACTCCATATTAAATAAGTGTCCCAAGACATCTCCTGTCGTTATCGTTCCGGCTTCAGTATATTTAATATCATTTAACAAAGTAGAATTATTTATATTCTTTCTGTTTAATAATGCAGCTTTTATTTTATCTATCTTATTAGTTATTACTACTTTCACGTCATTTACTATTTGTTCCTTTTCATTTGTAGTTCTGTTTTCTAACGGTGGTGTTGCTGGTTTTGGTGTTGGTTGTTCTTCAACTTTGATTCGCGGAGAATATCGCGCTGGTGTAGTCACAGTTACTTCTAAGGATTCGGTGTCATTTATCTTTGGTAAATTTTTATATGCCTCCGAGTTTTTATATGTATGTTTTGATTGTTTATCCGCCCTATTTCTATTAATCAATGTTGAAATATTCTCATCTAACCCATTTATGTCGGGCAATATGTCTTGATAATTAGTCAAATTAAATTCTGCTCCTGAAGGAGGTTCTCTGGATTGTATTTCATTAGATTGTAGATATGTATAAAAAGATAACACACGATTTAATTCATTAAACCAGGCATTTAATTGTGTTTGTTTTCCGTTACTGCTGATACGCCCATCAATGCCTGTAAATCTCGATGACAAGAAACGCTGTGTTATTATTTTATTAAAAAACGCAGGTATCGTAGTATTTTGTGTTATAGCTAATTCTTTCGCGACTCCATATGGAATAAACACATCCGTGTCGATATCATATCTTACACAATGTATATTATCTATGCCATTATTATCTTTACTCACAGCATATATAATATATTCAGAATCGGTATCGGATATGTTTACAATTGAACCTATCTGCATATTTTCATCGCCTTCTCCGCCTGTTTGATTTGTATTAGATTGACAATTTGTATTATTTATTGGATATGCAATATAATAAGGGTTCTCCGTGCCTTCGTGATTTAGTTCTGTTGGATATACATATATGCTATTTTCAGTTATTTTTGCTATTCGACCTATTTCTTTACCATTATGTTTATGCATATCTCCTATTTTAGGTACTTCCGTTACCTCTTGAATAAAAGTTGCCATTACTTATAATACAGCTACATAAAATATAATTACAAATATCGTATTTCGAAAAAACTACATAAAACATACTTTATAAACACTATAAATTATGGCAAGTATAAATAATCTTGATGAAAAACACAATGAAATGTTGAATTTATTTGATTATAATGAAACAGAAAAAATACCTAAACTGCAAAATAAAAAGGGTAAGTTGTTAGAAAAATTATCTAAATTAAATAATACCCAAATAGATGAAGTATTGGATATAAAGGACGAGATTAAAGAGTTGTCTAAACAAATTAAAATTCTCAAAACGCAAAGAAAAAAATATTATTTGGATAATTCGAAATATATTTTTGATTTTTATGAAAAAAAGAAGGAGATATCCAGTTCTACTACGATGGAGAAACCACAAAATGCTGCTCTTAATTCTTTTTTTAAAATAAAGGCCGTCAACAGTGAATCCAGCGATTTATCAAATGATAAATACAATCAATCTAAACTTTCCTACAAAAAATATTGGCATAATATTAACAAAGATGTCGGAACTATCCAAGACTATCTAATTGTTTCAGATATGTGCGAATCTTGCAATGACGGAGAACTTATTCCACAGGACGATGAGGGTATATTAATTTGTAATAATAAAATGTGTGGTCAATTTATAACCTATATTATAGATAGTTCCAAACCAAATAATAAAGATCCACCAAATGAAGTATCGTATACTGCATATATACGATTAAACCATTTCAAAGAAATTTTATCACAGTTTCAAGCAAAAGAATCAACCCAGATACCTGAAACAGTCATTACTGCAATTAAAGCCCGTATTAAAAAGGAACGCATCACAGACATGAAAGAAATTAACTATGATAAAATGCGGGAAATTTTACGAAAACTTGGTCTAAACAAATATTTTGAACATATTCAATATATTAATTCTTTATTCGGAATCAAGCCTCCTATTATGAATGAAGAACTTCACGAAACATTATGTGTTTTGTTTATTGAAATTCAAAAACCCTGGGCTGTTCATTGTCCTCCTAATCGAACCAATTTTTTTAATTACACATACACATTATATCAATTATGTGTATTGTTAGATCAAACACAATATTTGCCATATATCCCTATGATGAAAGACCGAGAAAAACAACTCGAACAAGACATGATTTGGAAAAAAGTATCTAATGATTTAGATTGGCAATATTTCCCTACTGTGTAATTATTTTACTATTTTGGCAAAAATATCTGGATATTGTCCTTCTTGAACAATCGTATTGTCCTTCTTATCTATCAAAAAATACAATGGTGATGGCCCATTTGTTAGTTTAATTTTCGTTAGAGGTAGTGGTGTTTTAGTATGACTTTTAGTATGACTTTTTGTATGACTTTTTCGTCCTTTCCCTCGCATCTTTCGGAATTTATTCGTCAAATTTTTTCTTATTTTTTTTCTTAATGTTTTTCTTAGATACTTCTCGTATTTACTTCGCGTCATTATATATTTACTTAATATAATATAATACATAAATACTGTAAGGTATGGAACGACCTGATTGGGATCTATATTTTAAAGAAATAGTTCAAGTTACAGCTAAACGATCACCTTGTGAAAGACTTCGGGTAGGATGTTTATTAGTAAAAGAGAATCGTATTATAAGTCAGGGGTATAATGGGTTTTTACCTGGTTGTCCTCATATAAGTATTGTTCGCGATAACCACGAACAAGCAACTATACACGCCGAACAAAATGCTCTTTGTGATTGTGCAAATCGAGGAGTATCAACAAATGAATGCACTGTATATATTACACACTATCCATGTTTAATTTGCACTCGATTATTATTAGCGGCAGGTATCAATAAAATAAAATATATACAAGACTACAAAAATGACGACTTAGTCCCATATTTTCTTGACCAAAAAAGTGTGAAGTGCGAACAAATTTAAATTATATATATAAATTGTTTTATATATATTTATTATGTATTTATACAGCTAATCTCAAGCCACCAAGTAGAGATGTACCTAATGTGAAACCAGCACCTTGTCTGGTGGAAGTACCCATGGCAGGAATAAACACATCAAGAATGCTAAATGTAGCAGCAGCAGTTAATGCAATAATCACAATTTCTTCTACCGAAAGTTGTTTCTTGGGGATTAACATAGCACAAATACCGACAGCCAAACCTTCAACGAGGTATTTGATAGCGCGCTTTACCAATTCTTGTAAGTCAAGCTTAGGATCCATTATATATTAATCAAACAAAATAATTATATATAGCTAAAAATATATAAATAGAATTACTTAAGATAATTATTATGGCTGACTTTGAAAGAAAGACTCTCTCGACCGGAGAAAAAAACCCTAAATATGTTGATCTATGCGACGAAGATCCTCCTATCGCAGGACAAAAATTTGTGTGCATGTCATTTGTTTCTCCAGAGAAGATTCTTATGAAGAAAGAAGTATATTTATTTAATCAATTTATTAAACAATGGGAGTTTTCTAAATCAATGGAAAGATACTTTGATTTTATTCATTTTATTGCGTATAAACATAGTATGGATGTCGAAAAGCTTATTGAAGATTTTAATGAGTTCGTCAAGGAAGAAGCTACTAAACTTCAGAAGAGCGGCATTGAAGATGACTATAAAAATTTCTTGGACAAACAAGAAGATAAGCTGCAAGAGCAATTTAGTAGAGACCATTCCTTTCAAACATCAGTTCGTGGTGTAAAAATGCGAGGTGTATTCCCTACCCAAGATGAAGCCGAAAATAAATGTAAGAAGTTGAGAGAGAGTGATCCTTCCCACGATATTTTTGTTGCACCGGTCGGTGTATGGCTCCCGTGGGATCCTGATGCATATAAGACCGGGAGGGTAGAGCATTTGGAAGAGGAGCTTAACTCTTTACATCACGAGAAAATGAAGAATGAAGAAAAGGCTAAAAAAGACTTCGAGGAAAGAGTCAGAGATAGCAAGAAACAGGCTATTATGGAAAATATTGAAAAGGCAAAACAAACCGGCAATTCTCTTACGCAAACCATTGACGATGAAGGAAATCTCGCCGGCGTGAAGGAAACTGTTGATTTTGAGTCGAGAGAGGCTACTTCTATTGAATCTACCAAGATTCGTAACGAATTATTTGTAAAAGAAACGCTTGACAAGCAAAATCAAGAGGAAAATATTGAGATTACGGTTGAAGATAATGAGAAATCAACTGACAATAAAGTATAAGTAAAAAGATATAAATATATTTGATTTATATCTCTAGATGAAAATATTTTATAGTATTCTTGGGTTATTAGTAGGAATTAGAAATGAAACATATGATAAGTTTATTAACGAAGAGTATGTAAATGGCACATCTGTTGTGCTGTCTTGTATTAATTGTCCTTATATTGTTTTGGCGTTTTTGTTTAATTCATATACAAATAGTCATTATCAGGGCGATTTTTTTGAAAATGTGCATACGAAGTTCAAGTGCGTCGATTCCTTTTTAAAAAATGAATTTATCGACCGTGTTTCTGTTTTGAATCTATTTAACAAAGCGCAAAAACATTATATGACTTTATCCAGGTTTGTTCATATGGTAAAGCTAAAATACGCAAAAAATGGCAATGAAGAAGATATGTATTTAAATACACTTTGTGAAAATAAGACAAAATATTGTTGTATTCTTCACGCAAATAGAAAGTATTATTTTACAGTGTTTGATTTAAAGGGAATTATTAATACGACTCTGTCTAATAATGAATACGGATTTATTGAGCCATTAACATTAAAAAATCCATATAATAATATTCCGTTTACACAAGCTAATTTATATACCATTTATTTTTTCTTTAAATTTAACTATTACAATATTCCTACATTATTTCATCTTTATTTTACAATGAATTTTGATCTCTCTGCCTTTGCAAATAACTGCGAATATTATATTAAAAAACAGAACACTCTCAATAGAATCAAGGGGTTGAATCCCACAAAGAAAAGAAAAGAAATTGAATCCATGTTTTATTATTTTAATGATCATCAAATACAACAAAACAGGTTCGAATATATTCATAAAGATTTTCCAAACGAGTTGTTATTCACTATTATGGAACCATACCTGAAATTATATTTATTAGCAAAAAATTCGTCGTTAGTTAAAGAAAAAAATAGATACAGAGATGAGTTTTTTTACAAAATGGAAGATTTTGTGTCGTTCAACCCAAAATTCGGACGAAAATATATACATAAAAATGGGTTTACAAATACCCGCACTATCAAGTACGAAGATAAACACCCGTCTTTAATACAATATAGTCGTTCTCAATTTCATACTTCTCATATTGAACATATACCGTTCATTGACTATTCCAATAATACTGCCAATAATAATAATTATTTTCAAATGGAACGACAACGACCTGTTCCAAGTCGTTTTATACAAGATAGACTTATAGATACCACAGAGGTTGATTCGCAGTCAGGGATAATAAGCACGACGATTGATTCGCCTTCTGGGCTACTAAGCACCATTTTATCAACAGCAAATCAGGACGATACTAATCGGGATATGTTACGCTTATTCTTAACCCATAACCAGGGCTATAATAGTAATCCAGATTCTACGCAAGTGATTGATGATGATACTTTTCTACTTCAATTGGACATTTCTTCCAATGATATAGATCAGTCTACTCCTCCTATTCCTCCTCCTACTCCTCGTGCTACTCGTCGTACTACTAATTATCCTCCTATTCCTCCTCCTACTCCTCGTGCTACTCGTCGTACTACTAATTATCCTCCTATTCCTCCTCCTACTCCTCGTGCTACTCGTCGTACCTCACAAGAACATATTTTGTCCGACCGCGTAGATATATTTGATTCTGATAGTATCTCAGATACTTCCGTCGATTTTGATTCTCAAGAACTCATACGAAATGATAGTATAGATGACATCGTTATGGAGATTGATGAGTTACAAAGTGACAGTGATTCCATCCTAAGTGACAGTGATTCCATCCTAAGTGACAACTCGGAATAAACGAATCCTTAATGAATTTTTATTCTTTAAGGATTTCAAAATTTGTTTTTTTTTACATTGATTTGCTGTGCATTCTTTTTCTTACTTTTACTTGGGTCATATTCTTCATTTTCATCATCTGATCCCATATTTTTGGACAATTCCCAATATTCTTTAGACCCCAGTCGAAAGTCTGGCCGTTTTTCTGCTTTATACCAAAATATTTGATCGTTCAGTTTATTTGATTTCGCATTATTATTTATAACCAAACACTCAAAATTTTCTGTTGTTTGATCCATTACGGTGCAAAATGCTTCTAACGTAGGAAACATACTTGCATAATTCTCCCATATTCTTTTTCTATTTGTCAAATATGGTTCCCTCAATATAAATACATAATCTATATTTGTTCTTAAATTTGGAGGAATACCTAAAGGATATTGCATTGTTATGATCAACATAATCTTCCAATGACGACCATTCATAAATAACAACCTCATCATCTTATCTCTTGTCCACCCTTGATCATACAAACAATCATCTAATATTACAAAAGTGCGTGGATCTATTGTTGTCCTTCCATATTGTGCTATATCAGTGTTCATTTGTTTTAACACCACCTTTTGTCTTCTCAATATATTTTCAATTAACACGGTATTGTATTCTTCGTGAATAAATAATTTAGGCACGTGTGCTGCATAAAAACCATTTCCTGCTTCAGTACCGGACATCACTGTTCCAATCGGGATATCTTGATGATGATACAACAAGTCTCTAACTAAAAATGACTTACCCGTATCACGACGACCTATCATTACTATTACTGGACCCTTATTTTCTTCCTTTTTAAATGTAATATCTCTCATACTAAATTTTTTTAATTCTAAAGCTGCCATAATACAATACCTTAATATTTAAATAATGAAATCACAACGGATTTAGTTTATTTCAGCAATTATTTTTATATTATGAAATATATTTATCATATTTTTCATATGCATTCTCCGGATAATACATTTCATATTCAAAGTGTAGCAAAAATTCACCCCGATTTCGATTCTTTAGAGAAAAAGTCTTCCGATGATTCTTTCTATAATCTCTTTTCTATTGACAAGATTCAATCTTATTATCCAATTTTAGAACTCTTCTTTACAGAACAAGAAAACGATCTCAACAATATCGCTCTAAACCATAAATATCAGTTTCTTACTTTAGATACAGTTATTGAAACAGCTACCCATACAAAACACGATAAGCAAGTGTTTATCAAATGTTCTCCACTTATTAACCCCACTAAATATTTAATTGGAAATTATAAAGACGATCGCACCATCTTTCACCTACCCTCTTTAAATAAAGATGCGAATTCTCTATCCAACCAAAAAATGATTGATAAAAATAACATTTCTTATATTGATAATTTTTTTAGTTTTCTTTGTTCTAAACTATTACATCAGCATAATTTTATTCACGGAATCGATTATTTTGGTTCCTTTCTTGGAGTTCAACATAAGTTTAAAACAAATATTTGCGACGATCTCGACTTTTTATATGGGCACCCATTTTTTACCGAAAATATAAATAAATTATACGAAGTTGAAAATTTACCATACCAACATTTCTACTCGAATAGTTCTCGATCCAACAAAACCAAACTTAACCTATCTAATTCACCAAAACACAATATTAGTACTTCTACTCTACCTGAACTCTGTATTGAAGAAATCGATAACACAGAACCTCCCTCCACTCCACATATTGAAGACCTCAAAGATGACTCTGAGATTATATACGAAAATAACAATATACACAATGTCGATGAAGATACTTATGATAGTGACAATTCCAGTGACGACAGCGATGTTGTAAATAGCGATGAAGAGGAGGAAGAAGATGGAGAGGAGGAAGAAGATGGAAATGATTCGGAATACTCAAGTGACGAATCATCAGATACCAGCGATGAGAACATTAATGCTTATATACACAATTATCCCGTTCAATGTATTTGTCTTGAAAAATGTGTTAGTACATTTGACGATTTATTAGAAAATAATCTTGTTACAGAAGAAAATGCATCTGCCTTTCTAATGCAAATTATTATGACTCTTATCGTTTTACAAAAAACTTTTCACTTTACTCACAATGATCTACATACAAACAACATTATGTATATTGAAACTTCTATTGAATTTATTTACTATCAATACAATAATCAAACATACAAAGTACCTACCTATGGCAAAATATTCAAACTCATTGATTTCGGAAGAGGTATTTATAAATTTCAAGACCACCTCTTTTGCAGCGATAGTTTCGCCCCCGGTGATGATGCCGCCACACAATATAATTTCCCTCCATATTACAACAAAAACAAACCCATTATTGAACCCAATCTCAGTTTCGATCTATGTCGCCTTGGGTGTAGTATTTTCGATTTTATAATGGAAACTGACACTACCGAATTAAATGAATTCCAAAAAATCATCGCAAGATGGTGCACTGACGATTATGGCAAAAATGTGTTATATAAAAAAAATGGAGAAGAAAGATATCCGGATTTTAAACTCTATAAAATGATTGCCAGAACTGTTCACGAACACCTGCCCGAAAACCAGCTTTCTTACCCTTATTTTTCACAATTCTTATCTACTACTACATCTAATCCTACCGTTAATATTGATTCAATTCCTTCTTATTACACATAATTATTGATATTGTATACATTTACTATATCAATCACTTTTACATACTATCTCTATTTTTTTGATTGTTTATTCGACTTTTTATTCAAGGTTTTATTCTTCTTTTTATTTGACTTCGCATTTGACTTCGCATTTAACTTATTCATTTTCTTGCTTTTACCACCCTTAGACTTCTTTTTGGACATAGGCTCAATTAAACTCCTCGACCAATCAGAAAAAGAGGGAAGTTTCTTTAATGTGCGTCTTGCAGAACGGTTTCTGCGTTTAGTTGATACGCGTTTATCACGCGTAGGTGTTCCGTGAGGTTGTTCAAATAATATTTTAAAACTAAATTCATCATCGCTTGGTTCAGGCGTTTTTGACATATATATATATATATTACATATATTTTTTCTTAAATTCATCTACGTCCATTATAGCCACTCCCAATTCTAACGCCTTTTTTGTTTTATTGGATACATCTTCTTTATTTTTAACAATCAACACAAACGTATGTTTATTAATAGTATCTACTAAATGGCCTCCTACTTCTCCCAACTTGATTTGAATCTCTTTGTCTCTCACCTTTGTCATTACTACATTTTTTCCAGTTAATACATGATCCGCCACTATTGTATTTTCCTCCTTCTCCTCCTTCTGCTCCTTCTGCTCCTTCTCCTCCAACTTATATTCTAATTCAGCTTCTTTTAAAAATTTCATAAATACATTTATATTGGATACAAAACTATTAGCGTTCTCCTTTCCTATATTAGGAACTTGCTTCAATAACATTATTTTTTCTTCAAATGATTCCTTACTGATCAATATATCTGGATACATATCCATTATTGGTTGAATTTTTCGTTTCCCTATCCCCCTGCCAAACATATTAGAAGCAATCATTATATCTACCAAAGAAGCCTTTGTTACCTTTTCTTGAATTCCACTATACACCTTTTCCACCATCTTCTCTTTAAATCCCTCCACCTTTTCAAATTCTACTTTTTTCATTAATAATATTTTAGCTATACTATTATACCCTGTCTTCATTATTCGCTTTACATTACCAGTTGACAACCCCTCCACCCCTAATGTTGTAAAGAAAGCCGTTATATTTTTCTCTTTGACTACATCATTTTCCTCCATATTATCTAACACAATATCTACGTGACTCTCGTTCCAATGATAAGCTACATTCGGCATTTTTGCTTCTTCTGCCTGTTCTATCACCTCCTTTATATGTGGAATTACATCTCCACTACGAATCAACATTATCTTTGCCCCAATACCAACCTTGTTATTCTCTATAAACGAACCATTAAAACCAGTCGCATATTCTATTTTTACACCGCCTAATCTCACTGGCTCAATACGCACTTTTGGTTTTAAATACCCACTTTTACTGGGTGTCCATATTACATCTATCACTTTTGCTTCTGCTACTTGATCACTGATAACCATTTTAAAAGCAAATGCATACTCTGGATTCTTTTCTTTCCTCTCATGCATATTATTATCTGCCACAATCACTCCGTCCATCTCATACTTATAGTTATTTCGCCAATCCACCAGTTTTGTTGACAATATTTCATTACTCAATTTATTTGTTGACTCATACTCAACTACTTTAAATTTATTTGTTTCCAACAGTTTCATTTGATCCATTATATTTAATTCTGGTTTAATTACTTCGTAAGCAACAAAATGGATGTCTTTTATTTTATTATCTATTTTTTTGCTGTTTATTAATCCAGATACCATGTTTCGTGCATTTGCAAACGTTGATGCATATTTTTTTTGAAAAGTGTCTTTTAACATTATTAATTCTCCTCGAACGACTACGCCTTTTTCAGTTGGTAAATTTAAATATGGGATCAAATACGATATATCTTGTCCTACTTTACCATTTCCTCTTGTATATAATTTTGCTTCCTCTTCTTCAGTACTATACAATCCACTGATCCCATCTAATTTACAAGACAACACATACCCACCTTTATATTGTTTTAACCAAGAACCCAACGCTTTCGTATCCGGCTTTATTTTGTCCATAGAACCCATGAAATATGGCAAAGTTACCTTATTTTTAGTTACTTCAGCACCTATATCTTTCACCATCTCATTTGTAGGATATGTATGTTCTATATATTCTTTCAATATATCATAAGTATTGTCATTCATTAACGGTTCATCGTTATAATAATACTTATTTGCTTCTTGTAACATTTGTATCAACTCTTTCTCCGTACATTGTGTTAATACTTCAATGCCTTTAATTTTGAATAACTCTACCTTTTCCTTTACTACCAGCGATCGTGTCTTCATTTCTTCTTCAAGGACCAATTTATTTTCTTCTATTTTTTCTATTACTGGTTCTTCAATTTTTTCTATTACTGGTTCTTCGACTTTTTCTATTACTGGTTCTTCGACTTTTTCTATTACTGGTTCTTCGACTTTTTCTATTACTGGTTCTTCGACTTTTTCTATTACTGGTTCTTCGACTTTTTCTTTCATCTGTATCTTCTTTATGGTGATTCTTTTATTTGTTTTTACTGGATTTTGTTTTCTCGTTTTTTTAACCTTAACTGGCGCAATCTTATCTTTACAAATGTGAATCCCGCAACTCTGTTTATCTACATTGCAACTACACCAATTTCTCGATTTTTTGTGTTTATCATCAGTCCAACTAGGTTCGCAGTCGGTTGCACATTTCCCAGCTGGAACTACATCACAGCTGCTATAACAATCCGCATCCTCCGGTTCTTCTTGACTTTTTATGGTTGGAATAGTGGATACGACACTGTTTCCATCTATTCGTTCTATTGGAGTTTTATATTCTAAATGTAAAGCTTTAAAAATATCTTTTTCCTCTTTTATATTCAAGTCCAGTTTTTCCTCTTTTATTCCGGATATTTTCTTATATAATCCGTGCTCATTTAATGACATACCCATTTTCAATGCATACCCGCGCATTGCCGTGTTAAATGTTTGACTTCCCGTAAAATATAAAATAGAAAAAGGATATTCTACTTCGGTTGCAAATAAAAAATCTACACGACGGGCTGTTCTATATTTGGGTAATTTGGCAATCCCCAAACATTTGGTTTGTCCTTTTGATAATATTTCTAATAAAATCTTCTGGTTAGATAATTGTTCTATCAACTTTTCAAATATTTCGCTATTTTTTCCTGAAAGGATCACATCAATATCCCCCGAATCTTTGGCGCCTCTGCGATAACTTCCCACTATTTCATAGGTAAACTCATTTACATCCAGTTTATTCAATATATTGTCAAATACTTGCTTATATGCATCTATCTCTTTCCGAGGAATTCGCTTTATAATATGTTCATAATATTGTAACCCCTTTTTCTGAGTATCATTTAACAATTCGGGGTGAGTTTTTAATTCGTCTATTGTTTGTATGTTATGTTTGTTGACTAATTCTTCTGCTTTTTTTGGACCAATACCGTGCACCCCTGTAAATATGTTTACAGGATTGGACTTCTCTTCTTCAAAAATAGGTAAAGTCCCTGTTTTTATGTAAATTTCACACTTTTTAATAATCGAATCTCCTATATTTGGTTTGCCTCGCAATTCCTCTACCTTCTTTATATCTTCTTTTGTTTGCACAACACTATCCATCGCTTTTGTATATGCCAGAACCTTAATATGTTCTCCTTTGGATTTCATTAGTTTACTTAGTTTGTGCAACATTTCTATAATTTTTTCATTTAATCTCACTTTCTTTGTTTTTTTTGTTTTATTTTTAGGTCGTGTCTCTTTACTATTATATTTCTTAGTATTCATAAAATATGTGCTATATATTTTATCAATATTTTATATTACACCCTGCATATTTAAAAACCTGGATCCCCAGTAAATACTTCTGTGGCTTTTAAATTATCTGTCTTTGTATCAGTGATAACATTGAAAAAGTCAGTTAATGTACCACTCATCTTAAAAAATAGAAATAGACTCACAATAGAAGATATAAATACAAAAAAACCTTCTCTAATTATTTCCTTTGTTGGCTTCAACTTCTTTTGCACAAACTTGCCCTCTGCTATTACCACAATTGCATACACAATCGATATCAAAATTGAAAGTAAAAATAACTTTTCCATTATATACCAAAATAAGAAGATATATAATGAAAGAATACGCATTTTTCTAAATTTAGTATAATACCTCTACTCCATCTAATACTACTTCATTACTTTTCTTAAAAGGATCTTCTAATTCTTCAAAATCAGTTAAACTTATTGGCTCATCCGATATCATTATTCGTTCATCCTCGTCGTCTGAGTATTGTTCCATCGCCTTGGTAACGCTAATATTGTTAAAGTCATCCATTGTTGTAGGCTGTTCATCTAATTTTATATTATTTTCCAATACATCGTCTACCTCATTAAATGTTAACCTCGTGATCACTTCTTTATCATCTTTGTCTTTAATTGCAGGAACCGTTTCAATCTCGTCTCCTTCGTCGTTTGAAATATGTAAAGGCTCATCGACTTTTTCTTCTATTGGTTCTTCCTCTTTTTCTTCAATATTTTCAATAATCACTTCCTCTTCTTGTTCTATGCTCTCGTCCATATACGCCCTGATTATTTCCTCCGTTGGAATAGAGTCACGAATAGCAATCAATATGCACTCTTGTATAATTACTTCCAATTCTCTATTGTTTTTTTGTTGCATCAAAGGACTTATGTTCTTTTCAAACAAGTATACATTCGCATATAACTTGCGTGCTGTATGAATATATACTTTATGAATAAAATCATCCAGTTTAGGTATAGAAATATCTATTTGTTTTTGTTTATTTCCAACTTTTATACAAGTCAATACCTTTAATTGTATAATATGCACGCAAGTAATTAAATCTTCCAAGTAATTGCATTTACTTCTATCAACGATTCTTGCTCTTTCGTTTGCAATTATTTCATTATTCCACTTAGGAATACGAGTCAAAAAATTTTGAAATGTCATCAAATATTTATTGGCTTCGTCGTTTTGTACACACAAATTCCACGATTCATTAAATATTGATCGCACCCCCTCATTTACCAGCGGTGTAAAAATACTTACTAACCGACTACACCATTCATTTCTCGACTCATTTAAATTGGAAATGACAAAGTCATCCATATACAATATTATAATACCAAAATAGATTTTAAATCCTTATTTGAACGAATATATAAGTAATCTAAAATATAAAACATCAATAATTTCTCGTTTCTAAATTCACTTCGAATTGTATCAAAACATATACTTGTTTTTACTCTCAATTCTTCCTCAACGGAAGGATCTGTCTTTATATATTCAATTAATTCTAAACAAGAAATACCGATATTATAGAAATATTCGACTAAACCAATAAGATTATGATGTGTTTTCTCCATCATTAACCCGTCTTTAATTATTTTATTAAATTCAATAGGTGGTTCTATCTTATGTTCTTCATTAATAAAATGTCTATGCAAATTTACTACTTGGTTTTCTCTATTTACATATTCAGGCACATGAATCTCGCAAAATCTTGATAAAATGGGATTCAATAATTTATTTTTATCTTCTATTACTATAAAAAATCGGGTGTTATAACTAAACAACTCTATACACCGTCTTAACGCCGACTGAGCATCCATTGTTAAATTACCTGCATTCAACAACAAAATTGTTTTAAAAAATCTCCCGTTATTTGTTTGTATATTGGTTTTCGCGAAAAATTTTAATTCTTCACGAATAAATTTAATACCTTTCCCTTGTGCACAATTTACAGTCAACACATTTGTCTTAATTTTTTGTTTATCCTCTTTATAAATTTTATTAATGAATTCATTCACAATTGTCCTTTTTCCGCTACCTGTTTTACCATGAAATATAATATGAGGGATTGTATTTTTAGTTATAAATTCATCTAATTTATTGTATATTTTTTCGTGAAAAGGTAACAACTCCATATAATAAGTTTACTCAATTTTTTATATGTTTTTAAACTTATTATCCTTTTTTTATTAAGGTCATCTCTTTGGTAAATTTATATCTTTCATAATGCATTGTTTTTCGATGCAAATTGCAATGTAAACAACTAATTTCTACATTGCTTTCATTATGTCCCTCCGCATTATCTATTCGCTCTAACGACCACTGTAGAGGTTCTCGTATATTTTCATATAAGATAAAAACCTCCTTTTTACAATAAAAACATTTAGAGTCACACGCAATTATTTTGTCTATAATTTCGTCTAACAAGATAAACTTATTTTCATCATATAATTTTTTCTTTTTATCTTGAGACATATAACTGCTTCGTTTTTTTGTTAACTCTTTATAAACCAGATTGCTGCCTCCTTCTTTTGTATTGTTTTTAATTTGTTCAAATGCATTTGTAATATTTATATCTGTGTCCCAATCTCTATGACTCACCACTTCCCGTTTCTTTTTTTCACTGGGCTTAGCGGATTTATTGCTTTCTTTTGGTAATTGTATAATTTTTTTTTCCATTATACAATGATTATAAATTATCGTTTATACCTTTGAAGATTTAAATCCGCACAAATGATTTAAAAATATTTATATTAATATATTAGATATGAATATAGATGATATACTGGTTGAAAACGAAAAACTGAAAATAGAAAATATGGAGTTAAAACGCCAGATAGATACATATTCTAAACCACAGAAGTTATATTATGAACGAAATAAGGAAGTAGTAAATCAAAAGGCAAAGGAAAGAATGAAAAAAATAGCACAAGAAAATCCCAATAAGTTAAAAGAGATAAACAGAAAGGCATATCTAAAACGAAAAGAAAAAATATCAGTCAAACAAAATGAGAATGTTTAGGAAATACATTTTCATAAAAAACTGAAACATTTAGGAATAATTAATATTTTGATAAAGAACTTAAAATTATTTTCTTTATCTAATATATAGAATGGAAAAAGCAAAAGAGAAACCACCAGAGTTTTTCAAATCCACCAAAACTTCGCTCAAAAGCATACTGAAACACCCTGAAATTAACACAAAGAAACTCAACGATGTAGTCATCAAGGCACACAAAATCGTTATTCATACCTTACAATTTCTAAAAATGTATACTCTTCATCATTATCAAACGCACTCACAAACCATACCTATTATTGATAAGATTTTGATTTTGAATGTTATGAAGGTTGTTTGTGGTGAAAAACATACCAAAACAGGAAAACCACCCAAGAAAGAAACCGTCGAACTTACTACAAAACTTACTTCATTCTATACAGAGCATTACAAACCGTATACACAACCAGAGCAATTGGATTATGAATATATGAGTAATGTGCTTTCTTACTTATGTGAAGACATTATGACGATGTATGAAAATAACATTCAACTACATTATGTGAATTATGTAGAGCGATATGTAAATGTTGTTTGGAAGAAGAAGATGCTGGTTGATAAGATACGAAAAATATTTCATACCAAAAAAGAAAAGGAAGCACGAATTAGATGTTTGGAAAAGGAGTTGCGAAAAATAAAGAATGATTTGTTGAATGTTGATAATATAGATGAGAATACATCACTACCACATTATCATAAATGGATTACCGAACAAAAGAAACACATTGTTCCAGACAAGGAGAAGTTCCAAAAACAAAGCATCTATTATGATTTGAAATGTAAACCGATGGATTATTTCCCATGTATGATTGCGATGATGAAACAAGTTGAAAATAACGAGGAAACAATCAGTAATGTTTTTCCATTACGAAGTAGTATATCACCAGGTTACATTCGGTTAGATACAATAACATTAGTATATTTGCTTTTACGAAAAGAACAAGGAAAGAAAAGTGATTTTAGTAACCAAGGCAACACCAAGAAACACGAAGATAAAATATGGAAGTTCTTTTTTCGGACAGAAAAGAAGGTATTTCATAAGACAGATTTTTCATTCCATCATATGATTTCTACGGATGGAGTAGGAGTTTCCATATTATTTATTCGTGATGATTTGGTTGGAAAGCGATTACCAAATGCGAAGAAAGGTGTATCAAAAGAATTGTATATTGATGAACTGAATGATTACTCTGCTTTACGAGATAAAACGATTGTGGGCGTCGATCCGGGTAAGGAAGATTTGATTTATTGTGTAGATGATGCTTCCAAAGATGCGAATGTATTTCGGTATTCACAAGACCAACGAAGGAAAGAAACCAAGATGAAAAAATACAACAATATCATATTGGGTATGAAAACCAATAAAATACAAGGAAAAAGTGTTATTGATTATGAAACTGATTTGTCTTTGTATAATCGTAAAACACTTTATATGGATAAGTTCAAGGCATATGTAACCGAAAAGAATAGAATAAACCATATATTATTTGATTTTTACTCAAAACAATTGTTCCGCAAGTTAAAGTTTGGAAGACATATCAATATCAAACGAAACGAACAAAAGATGATGAGTGATTTCAGGAAGATGTATGGTAATCCTGAAAATGTAGTTATTTGTATAGGAGACTGGGAACAACGAAAGCAAATGAAATACAAAGAACCAACATTAGGAATAGGAATGAGAAGTTTGCTTCGTAAAAACAACTACAAGGTATATTTAGTAGATGAGTTTAGAAGCAGTTGTAAATGCTCCAAATGTGATGGAGGAGTATG
>Ga0233439_10000186_pt1 | contig 102794 bp, 93 predicted proteins | sample SI_123_September_6_FD_182713 | JGI IMG/M metagenome (GOLD analysis project Ga0233439, IMG submission 182713) | Seawater microbial communities from Saanich Inlet, British Columbia, Canada - SI_123_September2016_100_MG | ecosystem: Environmental > Aquatic > Marine > Inlet | place: Canada...
GTGGTTGTTCAAAAACCATTTTCGACCGATTGCTGAATAAAAACACGGACCTTCTTTACCATTTTTCTCTGGAAATAGGGTTTTTCAGGGACGACTATAATAAAGAAGCCTGCAAAAAATAAATTTACTGACACTCACCTTCACACTTCATAAATGAAAATTTTCAAAACCGGAATCATCGGTTGCGGTCGAATTGGAAGCCTGCTCGAAGAAGACCCGTTACGCGGCAAACCCTGCACTCACACAGGGGGGTTTTCGGCTCTTCCAAGTATTAAAATGGTTGCCGGATGCGACATCAATGAAGCTCGCCTGAGAAAATTTGGGCAACAATGGAAAGTAAAAAAGCTATACACCGATTACCACGAAATGCTTTCCGAAAATAAATTAGATATCTTATGCATCGCAACATGGACAAACCAACACGCGACCATGGCATTGGACGGTGTTCGCGCAGGAGTAAAAGGAATATTCTGCGAAAAACCCATTGATGTGGACGTCAATCTAGCCCGGAAATTAGTACGGGTCTGCAAACAAAAAAATATTCCTTTACTCATCAACCATGAAAGAAGATGGGACGCCTATTACCAAAAAGCCAAAAAATTAATTCAAGCAGGGAAAATTGGCGAAGTAAAAACTATTATAGGAAATGCCTTAAGCTGGAAACCTGATGATTTACCAGTATCCCAATATGGCGGCGGCCCACTTTTCCATGATGGGACACATTTAATCGATCTTCTTTTATACTTTGGAGGACCCATTGAATGGGTTTCAGGTCAAGAAACAAGACCTAAGGGAAAACGCTATATAGAAGAGACTGCATGCGCCATGATCGGATTTCAAAATGACACCATAGGTTTTATCGAAGGTGGAGGAGCGCGAAAATATTTTAATTTTGAATTAGACATACAAGGTTCAGAGGGCCGTCTATTAATTGGTAATTCGGGCAGGGAACTTTATGTAACACGGAAAAGCAAACGCTTTAAAGGATTCCAGGAACTTGAAAAAATACCTTTCCCCGAACCCAAGCACTATGAAACTCCTTTTATAGGGGGCGCCAGAGACATGGTAAAAAGCCTTCGAACTGGGAAGTCGAGCAACGCTACGGGTGAAGATGCGCTGAAGGTATTGGAAATCATCTATACGATATACAAATCGGCACAACAAAAAGGCAAACGCCTTAAACCCAGATGAAAACAAAATTATTAGCTCTAAATATTCTTGTGGGTTTTGCAATATTAATTCTTATGGCCTGCCTGAAAATTTATTTTAACGGAAAAAAAGAACTCTCTATCGCAGAAAATTTTTTCGAAAACAGCAATCATGCGCAAGCAATGACTCACTATGAACGCGCTATCCAATGGCATATTCCTGGCTCTGGAATGGCTGAAATAGCAGCCGAGAAGCTTTGGAACATCACCCTTTCCTACGAATCTAAAAACTTGACAGAGGAAGCTTTAAAATCCTGCCGCATTCTACGAGGAGCATTCTTTTCCACTCACAGCCTTTGGACACCGGGACAAAAATGGATAAATCTTTGTAATGAAAAAATCGCTCAATTAATGGTTAATAAATCAGATATTCTTAAAACGGATCAGGCTTCCCTGAAAAAAAAGAAAAAAAGATTACTGGAGAAATTGCAGGCAGACAAGCCACCCTCCACTCTAGGCTCAATACTAACGGAAGTTGGTTTTTTCGGCTGGGTGACGTGCGCTGTCCTATTCATTCTTAAGGCCGTCACACCATCAGCGGGATTAAGATCAAGGCCAGCAATCATTTTTTCCGCAGCTTTCCTGCTTTTTTACGGAATTTGGATTTTAGGAATGTTCAACGTATAACCACTGGGCGTAGGGCCTGTGATGATTCACCTAAACTTTTACCCGTGCTACCCCTCTGGGGCATGAAGTAAATGGTTAAATACCACATATACCCGGTAGGGGGCAAACAGGTCGAATCCCATTTAGAAAATTTGTGCCTTTACCCCTTTACTATAGTCCGCTAACACTGCTACTCTCGCTAGAGAGATTAAAAATTTTTAATTGAAAATCATGTGGCCACTATGCTAATTTTTCTCTATTCATATTTCCTTTGATTGTTTCTATATATTTTCCCTACAACATAAACAAAGCAAATTCTCCCAGATGCCCAATGGTTTTTATGGAGTACCAGAATGATTGAAGTTGAGAACCTGACCCGGTATTACGGGACACGTCGCGCCATAAATAACATTTCCTTTCAAATAGAAAAAGGTGAAGTGGTTGGTTTTCTCGGGCCGAATGGGGCAGGTAAAAGCACAACCATGAATATTATTTCATGCATTCTGCCAGCTTCAAGTGGTAGCGCAAAAATCAATGGGTTCGACACCTTTGAGCAGTCGCTTGAAATCAGAAAAATCATCGGATACCTCCCAGAAACACCACCGGTTTATCCAGACATGACGGTTGCTGGTTTTTTAAAATTTTCTGCTGGCATAAGAGGTGTTAATTCTAAAAAGATCCCTTCCGCCGTTGAAAGGGTTATTGAAAAGTGTTCGATTAAGGATGTAAGCCATCGAATAATCGGACGACTTTCCAAAGGTTACCAACAAAGGGTTGGATTGGCCCAGGCTATGGTCCACGATCCAGAAATTCTCATCCTCGATGAACCTACCGTTGGTTTGGATCCCATTCAGATTATAGAAATTAGAAAATTAATTCAGGAACTGGCAGCCGAGCACACTATTATTCTTAGCTCACATATCCTTCCCGAAATCACTCAAATTTGTAAACGCGTGATCATAATTAATGAAGGTGAAATTGCCGCAGTGGATTCTCTCGGAGGGCTGACAGCTTCTCTACGCAAAAGTGAACGACTCTCCCTGACAGTAAGAAATTCAGAAGACAACCTTGAAGAAGGTTTAAAAAATCTCGTTCAAGTACTTTCCGTTTCGCGCGGAGAAGAAAATCAGTTCCTCATCGAATGTGAATTGAGGTCAAATCTTCAAGATGAAATCGCAAAACTAGCTCTTGAAAAAAATTGGGGCATCGTGGAACTCAAACCCGTCCCCATGACACTTGAAGATATTTTCCTCAAACTCACTCTTGAAGAAAAGGAGCCAGCCGCATGAGGAATATCTGGTTAATAGCTAAAAGAGACATGGGTTCGTTTTTCAACTCTCCCATATTTTATGTAGTCACCACAATATTTTTAATTATTTACAGCTATATTTTCATTAATATCCTCAGTTTTTTCAGCATGCAAAGTATGCAATCAGGCCAATTCCAGCAAATGGGTATGGCCCTGAATATTAATGAAATGGTTATAGAACCCAGCTTTCAAAATATGGCTGTGATCTTGCTTTTAATGATTCCCATCATTACGATGCGCAGTTTTTCCGAAGAAAAAAAATCTAAAACGTTCCGCCTTCTGCTTTCTTCACCGGTACAGCTAAAAGAAATCGTATTGGGTAAATTTTTTGCTTGCATGATAGTCGTAGGCCTGATGATTCTTCTATCGAGCTACTCAATTATCTTTTTATTTTTTATTGGCGAACCGGACATTGGCCCTGTTTTAACAGGCTATCTAGGGGTATTGCTCATGGCGGGCTGCTATGTTTCAGTAGGAGTATTTGCATCTTCATTGACAGAAAACCAGATCGTTGCCGCCGTAATAACTTTTGGTTTTTCACTCTTCATGTGGGTCATAGGATGGGGGGCACAGTCCGCCAACTCTTCAACGGGGCAAGTTCTCGAATACCTTTCCATAATTGAACATATGGATCGTTTTCTAAAAGGTATGGTCGGAACCAGCGACATCACTTATTACCTTTCCTTTATCATTTTTGGACTTTTCCTTTGCCATCGCACTTTAGACTCGAACCGCTGGAGGTAATTTATGAATAAATTCGTTCCGATGGCGGGCTGGTTATCTTTGATACTGGGTTTTGCGGCGCTGTTTTTTTACATTGTTCTTCCTGACCTTAAAACTTTAATCCTATCATTTACCGCGATTTCTATTTCTAATGGGATATTTTATCTAGTTGCAGAAGGAAGACATATAAAGGAATTCTTTTCTACGCGTTCAGCTCTTCATGGCACCAATGCAGTTATATTGACATCTGTTTTTCTTGGAATTCTTATTTTCACCAACCTTCTCGTCCATCGCCACAAACATCGTTTCGACTTTACCGAGGGAAACCTGTTTACCCTGGCACCACAAACTAAAAAATTTATTGCGGACCTTCCACGAGAAGTTAAATTAACCGCTTTTTATCAAATCGAAACACCTGAAAAAATCGCATTCACCAATTTAATTTCTGGCTACCTTGAAGAAACAGATAAAATTGAAATTACTTATGTCGACCCCGACAAAAATCCCGCTGTGACAAAGCAATATGGGATAACCACCTATGGAACCATCGTATTAGAAAGTGGAACCAAAGAAACAAAAATCCAGAATGCTTCCGAAGAAAACCTTACTAATGCCCTTTTAAAAGTTACTCGTGATGAGCAGAAAGTAATTTATTTCCTTGAAGGTCATGGTGAAAGCCAAATTGAAAGCATGGAGAATGAAGGCTACCAAACAGCCAAAAAGAATCTGGAACAGGACGGCTTTATAGTAAAACCCTTATTACTTTTACAAACAGGAGAAGTGCCAGAAGACGCTGCGACACTGGTAGTAGCCGGCCCTAAAAAACCCCTTTTAACGGAAGAGCTCAACTCCATCCAATCCTACCTCAATAAAGGTGGGGCTGTTATGATGCTAATAGATCCCAAAGCAAAATCGGGTTTGGATGAGTTTTTGAAAAACTGGGGAATTCAACTCGGCGGCGATATTGTCATCGACCCCATGTCCAAATTGTTCGGTGGAGATTTCGCAGCGCCCGTAGTAAACCAATACACCGTTCACGATATTACAAGCGAATTTGTTCTTGCCACTATTTTTCCAATTATCCAGTCGGTTCGTTCCATTCCAAACTCCAATATAGAGACGGTAGAATTGCTGAAGACCAGCGGTAATAGTTGGGGCGAATCTGACTTTGAATCGGGAACCGTGAAATTTGACGCAGAAACCGACCTTAAAGGCCCAGTACCCGTTGCCGTAGTTGCAACAAAATCATTAGAGGAAAAGGAAGCCCACAAGGTAGAAGAAGGCGAAACACACGATCATAGTCATTCACAACCAAAAGCCACGCTTATAGTGATTGGAGATTCTGATTTTTCTAACAACCGCTACAGTAACTTTTCGGGCAATGGAGACTTTTTTCTAAACACTGTTTCCTGGCTGGCGGAAGAAGAAAACCTCATTTCAATTCGCCCTAAAGAAAGAAAAAATACTCCTCTTCATCTGACCAGTTCATGGGGAAGCGCAATTTTCGTTTTGGGCGTTTTGGTTTTCCCCGGGTTGGTGGCCGGTACTGGCATACGCATCTGGTGGAGGAGAAGAGGTTTATGAAGTTTAAAGGAACGGCCGGGATGATGGTCGTTTTCATCGGACTGGGATTTTACTACTTTCTGGTCGACCTGCCTGCTGAAAAAAAGAAAAATCTCGAAAAAGAAATAGCCGGCAAGGTGTTGCCTTTAAAAAAGGAAGATGTCAGCGAACTCTCCATCAGCAAAAAAGATCAAACAATAACATTACAGCAAAATACTATTGGTATATGGAACCTTTCTCAGCCTCTTAAAACCAAAGGAGACATCCCTGAAGTCGAATCTTTTTTAACTGCAATAGACAGCTTAGAAAAGTCCCGGGTTGTCGAAAGTAATGCTAAAAACCTTTCGCAATACGGTCTACAATCTCCCTCATTTAAAATTCGTGTAAAATTTAAAAAAGGCAAAGAAGAAACTCTTCTCCTCGGTAATGACAGCCCTATGGGAGGTAAAATTTACCTCAAACTTGAAAATGACTCCGCAGTACTTCTTGCAGCCACCTCTAAAGCAGATTTTGACAAACCCCTCTACCATTTTAGGGATAAAACCATTTTCAATTTTAGTTCGGGATCCATCAACCGGATTCAAATTAAAAGGAGCGAACACCCTCTAAGTTTAATTCGAGAAAAAGAACAATGGCAGGTTTCTGGGGAAGCCAAAACAAAGGCCGATAAAGATGCTGTGTTAGCTTTTCTGCGAGCCCTTCAATTTTCCCGAATCAAGGAGTTTGAAAGTGAAAGCCCAGAGTCACTTGACGCCTATGGTCTGGATAAACCTGACATAACTGTACTACTTGAAGATGACAACAAAAATAGTTTCTCCATAAAAATAGGTGCTTCCAAAAATAGTTCTGGTTACTACGCCATAAAAAAGGATGCACCCGGGGTATTCCTTGTCGACGCAAAATTCCGCGACACTCTTGAAAAAAGGAATGCCGACTTTCTTTTAAAAACGTTGATTGAATTCGAAGAAACAAATGTGGCTGAATTAAATATTCAAATAGAAAACGAAACCATAAAGGCTGTTCGCATACAAAAAGATGACTGGCAAATCAAAAAACCCAAAGAAGTCGCTGCGGATATGGCCACCATAAAAAGTCTATTGTTCGATTTGAAAGAAGCAAAACTAATCGAATTTATAAAACTATCGCTAGACTCTGCAGATTCGTTTGGGCTCGACAAACCAAAACGTTCCTTTTCTTTAACAATGGCGGATGGAACATCGAAAACCATTTTTTTAGGTAACACCACCCTTGATGGAAAACTGTTTTTTGCAAAGCGCACCGGTGAGTCCACAGTGTTTTCGGTTTCCCAAGAAACAACGCAAAAAATATTTCGCACCTTTCATGAATTACGGAATAAAAAACTTTTCAAATTTAAAACAGATGACGTAAGCAAAATAATTATAGAAAATCAAAAAAACCTTTTTGAATTACAAAAATCCGGAATCACCTGGAGCTTACTCAAACCCGATAAAATGAAAATCAAAGAATTTTTGGGAAAAGACCTCCTCTGGGCGATGAATGGAATGGAATTCGAATCCTTTATCGAGGAGGGCATGGTGCCTGAGGAGGCAGGATTAACCCCTCCCTCCTTCAAGATCAGTCTTTGGACAGGCCCTTCAGTAAAATTTGCGGAATTACAGGTTGGAAGCCTCGATAAAAAGGACCAGCAATTCTATGCCCAAATAGAGGGCCAAAAGGGCTATTATCGGATCAAGAAGAAGTACCTGGACTCCTTTCCACTGAGCCTGGATAAGTTTAAAGTCCAATAAAATTAGCTGCATCATCCTTCTCCCACTAACAATGAGCCACCCCCCACATATTGTAATATTCCTGTTTTAAACACACTTCATATTGGGTCAAGAAAAAAATTTCGATAAAAAACAGGTTTTTTGACGCCCATAAACTACTATAAAATAAGGTTTATCTCATTTTTTAGCAATTTCTTTCAAATAACCGCTTGACAGATACTATATGTAGTGGTATTTTTTGCAAAGCATACAATATAAAGCAATTAATAGATTTACATGGGCGCTGAATATCAGCCCCATTTTGAGTGTCGTTTTTTTGGAAGGCTAAATTGATTGAGAGATAGCTTTACAGATCTTCCAGCGGCGGGTTACTAGAAAAGAGGATTCCATTGTAATGAATGAGATGCATCCCAAAATTATACTGTTTACAGCAACCAGTGGGATGTATAGCAGTCTCAAATCCCTTCCCAAACCCCCAAACGTTTTGAGCGCCAGCCGAACTCTGCGTAGTATCTCGGCAGATGATATCTATCCAATTGGCGTAAAGTGGAGTCCCTTTTTGACCCCGGGTATAGCCCGGAAAAATAGTAGCCCGCCTCCTTTCTTTAAAAGGAAGCGCCCCGTCATTACTGGAGCAGCAAGCTTGCTTTCTCCTTGTCAAGGACGGTTGCAGTAATAAAAATTTTTAAAGTACCAATTATCCGGGAAATGGCGGGGCGTTCACCCTCTTTCCCGGTTTTTCTTTTTAGATCCCCCTGATATAATCCGTTATTTAAACCTCACGCGGATAAACAATAATGAGCCAAAAAGAATCCTCTCTACCCTGCCGGGTTTCCGGTAGTTTTATCCCTCAATACGCCCACGCGGGTGATGCGGGAGCCGATCTAACAGCATCAGAAAAAACAGTTATTCCTGCAAGAGAAAGATCCCTGGTGGCAACCGGTGTGCGCCTGGAAATTCCCGAGGGACATGTGGGACTGATATGGCCACGAAGTGGATTGGCTGTGAAAAAAGGAATCGATTGTGGCGCAGGCGTAATCGACTCACATTACCGCGGAGAAATCAAAGTCCTTCTATTCAATCATTCCGACAGCGAATTTCAAATTGAACCGGGGGATCGCATTGCACAAATCCTGATCCAAAAAGTGGAGAGAGTCGAATTCCTCCCCGCAGATCAGTTGAGCGAAACAGCTCGAAGCGATGGAGGCTTCGGTTCCACAGGCAAATAAAAGCTCACACTTTCGTTTTTTTTGATGCAAATAGCTTCAATGTTTTCAAAGACAAACTAAACCTGGCAAAAAAAGAAAGAATCCCGTGACCCCCGCTTGCCAAATCGTTTATAATGGAAGAAGTTGTCCACCCAAATTTTGGTTTTCCAATGAGTGAAGAAAAAACAACCGATCCTAAAGAAGCAGGAACATTCAAAATTGTTCGCGTGCAACCTACTCCTAATCCCGATGCGTTTCAGTTCATCTTGAACGGAAAAGTGATGGGCGATGGCACAAAAACATTCGACTCACCCGAAGATGCCGGCGAAGACGTATTAGCAAAAACCCTGTTCAAAATTTTTGGGATTCAAAGCATTTACTTAAAAGAAAATTTTGTCACCATCACCAAATCCAACACAGTGGGTTGGCATACCTTGATGGAAAAAACCGGACACACTATAGAGGAACTATTATCCTTTTATGAAACCGGAGACGAATCCGAACACGCAGAAGATATTCATCCGATTCTTGAAGAATTCAACAAAGAAGATTTCTTCACTTACGACGGCGATCGACAAACAGAAGTGGTCAACGCACTACTCGACGTTGCTATCCGACCCGCCCTTGCAAACGATGGTGGTGGAATCAACATCCTCTCCATCGAAGGCAAACAAATCAACATCCATTACCAGGGTGCGTGCGGCAGTTGTCCCAGTTCCACTACCGGAACATTGCAATACATCGAAACGTTCCTCAAAGAAGCTATCCACCCTGAACTCGAAGTCCAAGCCAACTGACCGGCGAGCCACCGCCACTGCCCGTGGGGGGGGAGTGGTTATTTTTCTGATATGAGACCGCCGCCGAAAGCAGACCTTTTAAGTGTCATCGCGAGTGACCGAAGGGAACGCGGCGATCCAGTTTCCCTAGGTTTACCCCTGCGGGGCACGAAGGTTGACGGAAATTATTACGGGTTTTGCTACGCTCGCAATGACACCACCCCTTTCAGTCCCCCATTGTCAGAAGTGAAGGTTAGAATTTATCAGTGCTCCTCTGTGTTCATCTGTAGCTCCAAGATTTCACTTTAAATGTAAATCACCCCAGCCCTCTTTAGCAAAGAGGGGGTTAAGACTGCCCACACTGCCCCCCTAGCTAGAGGGTGAAAATATATTCTAGTGCGGCTTGAGGGTCGAGGGTCATGGCAAAAATGTTACGGATGCTTTCTTTGGCGAAATTTTGTTCGATCATCGCATCGAAGGTTTCGTTTAGTTTGTCATAGAATCCATTTGTGTTGATAAACACCAGGGGCTTTTCGGTCAATCTCAGTTGCCGCATCGAAAGAATTTCGATCGCCTCTTCCAAAGTGCCCACGCCACCGGGTAAAACAATAAAGGCATCGCTTCTTTCATCCATTTTAGCTTTTCTTTCGCGCATATCTTTCGTGACGATCAATTCATCTGCATCGAGATAGGCAATCTCTTTGACCCGGAAAAATTCAGGCAGGATACCGATGACATTCCCCTTCTCTTCATGTACCCCACGGGCGACACAGCCCATCAAACCAATAGACGCACCGCCATACACAAGGTCGACTCCCCTCTTTCCTATTTCGCGTCCTAGTTCAGTGGCGACAGATTTATAGCTGTCATCCACCGCATCGCTGGAAGAACAAAAAACGCAAATGGATTTTATATTATTCATTTTATCAAGCTGACTCAGGTATATCCGGCATGGAAATTTTAGCTAAACTTTTTGGTTATAAATATCTGAAAATTTCTCTATAGACATGCGAATCTTTTCAAGGGCCTCTTTAGCAGGGGATGAGGTTTCTATAGCCCCCGTGTGTTGAATTCTTTCGCGTTTTTTATATTTTTTCAAAACCCAATTGGGGATGAATATTTTTAATATTAATTTTATTAAAATTTTATCCCTATGCCTTTTCTTTCCTTTTATGTAGGACTTAAATGCAGCATTGAAAAGTTCATCGCTTTCTTTTTCGCTGCTCACTAAATCTGAAATATTCTTCGCAAACTCTTTTTTCATCACTCGGCTTTCTTCTGAAGCGAGAAAACTTTTAATTTCACCAATAAGATAATCACTCATTCTATACCAATGGGAAATTACTCCATGCTTTGATTTTTCCGGGCCAGGATTTTGGTAAACATCAGGACGATAAAAAACATATGTGTCTCTTGCCATCCACAATATAGGCAACACTCTATGTTTGCCATAACACATGGGAACAAGGATTGTCGCCAACTCAGCAAAATGGCAAACGGAAAAATGTGCGCATGACCGAAAAGATTTTATGAAAATATCTTTGTGCTGTATGGAATAGAACTGATGCATATAAGGGTTATAGGCTCTGACAACTCGAGACAAACTATCTTCGCCTTCAACCGCATAAGAAGCCTCTTGCGATCCATATTTCGGGCTAAAAATAACCTCATTTTCAATAAGCTCAAACTGCAAATATATTCCCTGCACAGAGACAAAATCTAAATTACTTTTCAGAAAGCTCAATCCTTCACACAAACTGGACTCTAAAAGGTAATCATCATCCGCAGTCAAACAAATATACGGTGTTGTTATGCTTTCGGCAGTTTTTAAAATTTTCTTCACATAGTTTAAATCGGGATAATGCCTGTAAGTGATATTATCGGGAAGTTCAATATCTAATTTTTTGGCACTCGAATCTGCAATAACAATATTAAAATTAAAATCTTGATAGAAATCTATTGCGCGAGCAAGAACATGGTGCCGCTCATGCGTGGGAATTATTATTGTCAGCATAGAAATGGTTTTTACACAAATTAATTTCGGGTAGGAAATGTCGAACAGCCAGCTCTGCTATTTAATGATTAACCCTTGGCCAGATGGAATTTGAAATATTTCTAAGGAATGCTCTACGGCAAATTTATTCATCGCATCATGCTGATCCAGTCGACCTGGGAAGCCATAATCATCCAACAGTATAATACCCCCCTTGACCACCCGATCCCATAACAATGAAAGACCTTCTATTTCAGGTTTTGCTGCATTTAAATCAATATGCAAAAAACTTATTTTCTCGACCTTGAGTTTATCGAGGCAATCTGGTACCAAGCCCTGTAAAAAGTTAACATTATTAAATTCTTGAAAGTGCGTTTTTAATTTTTCCAAGTCATCACAATAATTTTGATCCCTCTTTCCCGAAATAACCTGAACCCCTGATTCACTATCCATTTGATACGGAGAGAAAGTATCGACCAACCACAAATTTTTAGTACCTGCATTCCATTTTTCTCGATGAAACATCAAGGTTGAAGACATTGTAAAACCTCTTCCTGTTCCAAGCTCTATCCAATCGCCTTCATTTCCAAACGCTACCGATGTTGCCCAAATTGCCTGATGAATTCTATTGTAAGATTGCGGGTCATTTGCAAGAAGCTCAATTCCCTTTGCATAAGCACCAATATATTTGGGATCTTGTCGGAAAGTGGTTAGATAATGGGTTAATACTCCACGATCTTGATTATAGGGATAGAGTGTATTTTTTGACACGGAATGAAGACATTTTAAAAGTATTTGAGAAATTTTTTCGGAAAGCGCGCGCTTTATACGATTCCAAGGAAGGTTGAGCTTCCTTATCTCTCTGGCCTGATCCTTATCTGGAAAATCCCGACCCGCCTCCCAGTCAAATGCTTTGGCTAAAGGGACTTTTAAAATAGCAGAAACAGTATAGGGCGAACAATGGGAAGTTAAAATTTTCAACAACTTTGATATCATATCACTCCTCTTAATATATTAACCAACTACTCTCTCCGTCAATGGGGTCAGCCAACTTAATTCTGAAAAACAACTATCGCCAAAACGGCAATTGAAATATTCCTCAGAGAACTTCATTTTTTTTCGGGGGGATTAAATTCCTTAACCAGCATATCTATCTCACGAGAAATCATGCAGGTATGATGAATACTGGTTTACATATAACGACTACCGACATTAATATTTTTACCTACTATAGTTTTCCTTAAAATTATCAACAAGCTTTCCTAATCCCTCCAACAAGCAAGTGGGTTTAAAGTTAAACTCTTGACTAATTCTATCAATGTTTATAGAAGGCCATTCTGTAGTTTCGGCATTTACCTCAACAATCAAATTACAACCGGTTTTTTCTTTCAACAAATGGGTTATTTCTTTGTGGGAGGTATTTTTGCCACTCGCAATATTATATATGCGATGTTTACCCTCTTTAGCGATTTGCTGCATCACATCTACTGCATTTTCTATATCAACATAATCTTTACAAGAGTCCAAAGAAGACCGCAAGTTGATTTCCCCTTTTACTACCGCAGATTCCATTAAATCCGTCAAAAAGTTTTTTGAAAAAAAATCATTTCCAAAAACGTTTGACAAACGAACTATCCGAACCTTTTCATTATCAACTGAAAGACATAATGATTCACCTGCCAGCTTGGAGATATCAACCAGATTTTCAGGGTCGTGTGGATCGATTGTAAATTTAGCGTCTTCGGTTGTTATTGAAGAATGTCTATATATCCGGGCAGAAGACAAATATAAAAAAGAAGTGTATTCGCAATTTTTCAGCACATTGGCCAAAGAAGAAACATGCGCGTCTATGGTGTCGAATGGGCGCGATCGAAAATCCGAAGTAACTCCAGCGCAATAATATACATTGCCCAGGTTACCTGAGGGTAAGGAATCCCCCTTGCTAACAATTTGACAGGGGAGACCCGCCTCTTCTAAGTTTCTGTGAAGATGGGAACCAATGAATCCAAGCCCGCCAAAAATCGTATTTGTAATATGCTCCAAATCCGTTTTTTCTGTTCTCTTAAAAATTCAATTAGTAATCATCCAGCTCAGGCAAAAACTGATCAAAGAAGCGTACTCGGCACTCTTCCATCAGGTTTTCCCAGATAACATTCCCTTCTTCCGTAAAACTTTCTGCCTTTTTAATTTCAGGCCAGCGATCTTCCTCCAGAAGGACATAAGGCACAAAGCAACGTTTCACCCCCCCAATATTCTCTGATGAAAATTGAGGCATATCCAGAACAGTAGGTGATGAGAGTGACTTTACGATTAGGTCTTGGGGTATCAAACCTTGCTCTTCAGCAATTTTTCTTAAGGGTGTCCCGTGAAACGGAGTGAAGGTGTACATATTTCGTGTGTCAGCATTAATGCGCCTGTTAATACGGATAGTGTCCATCGCCAATTCACGGGTTTCATTTGGGAAGCCAATGATATTATTTACGGAATATTTGACATCGAAATGGTTTAATATTTTTAGATCTTCAACTATTTTATTGCTGGAAACTTTTCTATCCAGCATGGTTGCCCGAAACTCTTCATTGCCATGTTCAAGTCCAAGACCCATGCGATGAATACCCATTTCCTTCAACAAGGCAACTCGTGGCTCTGTAAGAGTCTCCGGTCTGGTTTGGCACCAAAAAGGCAGATCGATATCTGATTTATACATTTCTGCAAATTCTTCGAAATATTGATCTGACCAAGCCAAAAACGTATCAGCCCAAAAATAAAAATATTCAGCCCCAAAATTTTCCTTATAGTGGAGCAACTCCCTCCTAACACCCTCGACATTTTTCAACCTGAAATAAACCTCCCCCGCATCTTTATATATCTGTTCCTTAGAGGGAGAATTACAATACGAACATTTGTAAGGGCACCCGCGATGAGTTTCAATTGGAAAAGTTCGATAGTTTTTGCCATCGAAAGGCTTATAGAAACGTGCGGTTTCAAAGAGTCCAACATCTGGAATAGGCACATCATTTATTGAGAAGGCTGTGTCCATTGGATTTTTTGTGATGGAACCATTCTTTTTCACCCAAAGACCTTGAACATTTGAATAGTCCAATCCATTTTCAATCTTCCTACAAAGATTGATGAGGGCATTTTCCCCATCTCCCACGCAAACCATGTCTATTTCACTGTAACTGATGACCAAATCTGGAGCAAAGGTGGCTAACATTCCTCCAATAATGACAGGGGGCCGGTTTTTTTTCGGGATTTTACTCAACAGCTTTATGCCAAGAGGAAACATATCCTCTGTTGACGATACTGCTATGAGTTGTGGATCAAAGCTTTCAACCTCCTTGACAAACTCATGAAAAACATCGGATGTATTCAACGTTACATCAATGGGGGCTTTTTGATAGGGGCGAACGTGAAGATTTTTTTCTTTATATTCGTCATTATTCAGCAGACCTTCATCAGGGATATCCCAATAGGTGGTATCGAATAGACGGCATTCGTGCCCTTCATTCTTGAGTAAAGAAGAGAATATAGCAATCGCTGGCGGTAACATATTCATACCGCGGGCATTTGGATAAACAAAAAGAACTCGCAAGGAATTCTCCGGGGTCTAAGATGAAAAAAAAGGGAACGGCAACAAGAACTCAGCTCTTGCGACGAATATAAGCACTGGGCCAATAGGTAACAAATTTTGTTACCTGGCCTTCATTGAATTGCGGTCCAGGCTCACAAATTTCAAAATCAGAATTTTGCTTTACAAAATCTCTGGCAGCGGCGGCGGCATTGTTATGCCTCCAATCTGGCTGAGATCTGGGGGCACCTACCAAATCTTCTTGAATGCCATCCATCGCCAATATATATGAACCTTGTGCAATTAAAGAGCTATAAAGTTCAAGCTCACGAAAGACATGTTTCTTACTATGATTTCCATCAAGAAAAACCATAACAGTTTCGCCCTTGGAAATTTGGCTCTTAACTTCACCTAAAGTATCCGCCGCAATGGAGTCCCCTTCAATCAGAGATATCCTGTCATACATCGGATGTTCTTCAATTGCTTTTCGATTATGCTCTCGAATATCGACATCGACACCAATCACACGTCCTTTATCCATAGCTTTCATAATGCTGGCATAATAAATCAGCGAACCCCCATGAGCCACACCAATTTCCACAACAACATCCGGCTTAACTTTAAAGATCAGTTCCTGAATCCGGATCATATCGTCTGGCAGCTGAATAATGGGACGACCTAACCAGGAAAAACTATAAACGTATTTGTTGTCCCAACCCACACGAAGATAAGCACGAGCGACTGCATCGAAAGCTTCGGCGGTTCCCATAGAAAAGCGACGGGACTCACTGTTTTCCTCTACAATAACTTCCGCATTATCTGTATCAATGATCGTTTTCACTGGCGCCACGCCCCTTTTAAATCGTCTAAGTTATTACTTTATTTACTCTGTCCATTTAAAATCCTGATATATCCATCAAAATCAAGGGGCATTATCAAAACCATATTTTACCTTAATTTTCAATACCTGTATATTCTCTAATACTATATTTGCCGAAATTTAATTCAAGATAAACTATTGATAACAATTAAAGCCTGCCCGACCTGATCCTACCAACTGCAACCTCCTAACGAACTAAGCGAATCTCAGGAACAGCAGTTATAAACTTTCCGCCCCAGTCATAAACGTATTCATTTTGGCTAATCACTTCTTCCGCAATATTCCAGGGTAATATCAAGACAATATCCGGCTTTTGTTCACGAAGTTTATTCGGCGGAAAAATTGGGATATGACTCCCCGGCAAATATTTCCCTTGTTTGGAAGGAGCGGCATCACAAACAAAAGCAATCAAGTCATCTTTGATGCCAGAAAAATTAAGCAAGGTGTTTCCCTTGGCAGCAGCCCCGTAGGCGGCAACGACTTTCCCCGCATTCTTTTGTTCGGCTAAATATATCAAAAGATCGGCTTTAACTTTTTCAACCCGCCCCTGAAACATTTGGTAAGTTGATATTTGCTGCAACCCACAGTTTTTTTCTTCCAATAACGACTTCCCTACTTCTTCGGCAATCGCTTTTGAGTTTTCTGCATGACAACCAAAAATACGCAAACTACCTCCATGAGTTGGCAAATGTTCTACATCCCAAACCTTTAAACCCGCTTGTTCAAAAATTTTACACACGGTATGCAATGACAAATATGAGAAATGCTCATGATAGACAGTATCAAACTGATTTCCCCCAATAAGTTTTAAAAGATGTGGAAACTCTAAGGTAATAACTCCATCTGGCTTTAGAAGAACTTTTAATCCCTTTGTGAAATCATTGATGTCTGGCACATGGGCATAGACATTATTCCCCGCAATGAGATCCGCTTTTTTATTTTCATCAGCCAATTGCACAGCTAATTCTTGACCAAAGAAATTTTTCACCACGGGTATACCAAGGGCTTCAGCCGCTGCGGCTGTACTGGCAGTAGGTTCAATGCCAAGACAGGGAATTCCTTTCGCAAGAAAGTTTTTCAAAAGGTAGCCGTCATTGGAAGCCACTTCTATGACATGACTGCTAGAGCCTAATTCAAATCGGTCGCACATCATTTCTGAATAGCGACTGGCGTGTTCCAGCCACGTCTGCGATGTGGAGGAAAAATAAGCGTAATCAGAATCAAATAAATCTGTCGGCCGGGCAAAATCTTCTGTCTGCACCAGCCAGCAGTTATCGCAAACAAATAATTTTAGCGGGAGTCTGGTTTCCGGTTTTTGGAGGTCAGCTTCTTTTAAATATGCATTAGAGGGAGGAGCAACACCGAGGTCCAGAAACACATGGTCTAAAAGCAGACCACAATGACGACAATTCATACTTTAATTCCAGAAAAATCTTGAGGGATGGGTGAGTACTGCTTATCGCGATCGGACAGGTTGGCAACGGGCAAAGGCCAGGAAATGGCTAACCTGGAATCATTACTCAAAATACCATCTTCGGCCTCGGGTGCGTAATAATCGGTGTGTAGATAAAGCATTTCGCTATCTGGCTCCAGCACCTGAAAACCATGAGCAAAGCCTTCAGGAACAATTAACATACGAGCGTTTTGAGAGGACAGCTCTTCCGCATGCCACTGCAATAACGTTGGGGACCCCTCACGTAGATCAATAGCCACATCCCATACCCTGCCTTTTATGCAACGAATTAGTTTTGTTTCTGCATGTGGTGGATGCTGGTAATGCATTCCCCTAACGGTTCCCGGAGCTATTGTCAGCGATCGATTTATCTGGACTATTTTGCGGCCCTTCAACACGCTTTCCAACTCACGTTCACAAAACAATCTTGAAAAGGCACCTCTGTCATCCGAAACTAAATCTGTTTCAACAACAAACAAATCTTTTATGTCCGTTTGCAACAATTTCATTTACCACTCCATCCCAATCCCAATTGCCTGGCAGAGTCGGTATAGGCTTGAAGTTGGTCCAGGCTGATGACTTTATCCTGTTCGAGATTTGCCTTATACCACTTGGCAGTGGCACTCAAGCCTTCATCAAAATACCAAACGGGCTGCCATGCAAGTTTTTCAAGAGCTTTATTGCTATTAAGACGTAACAAACCCGCCTCATGAGGCTGTGATTCATCCGTGACCCGCCAATCTATAGAAGGCCATTCTTTTTTTAAATTAAGTAACATTTCTTTAACAGTACAATTGCTCTTATCATCCGGCCCAAAATTCCAGGCTTCTGCAAATTCTTTTTTATTCTCAAGCAGCTTTTGGCCAAGACAAAGATAACCTGATAAAGACTCAAGAACATGTTGCCACGGCCGAGTTGCGTTTGGGAATCGCAACTCAAGCGTTTCACCTTTAGTAACAGCACGGACTATATCGGGAATCAGTCTGTCCTCAGACCAATCACCGCCTCCAATAACATTGCCGGCCCGCGCACTGGCAAGTAAAGGGCAGCCCTGCTCACTAAAGTAAGAATCACGATAACTGGAAACAACCAACTCGGCGCTGGCCTTAGAAGCGCTATAGGGATCATGACCGCCAAGGGGGTCACTTTCACAATAACCGTGTTCCTTTTCCTGGTTTTCGTAACATTTATCCGTAGTAATAACCACAATAGCGCGCACGCTGGAACTCTTTCGACAAGCTTCAAGCACATTAGCCGTGCCCACAACATTGGTGGACCAGGTTTCTAAAGGGTCACGATAGGAGCGGCGCACCAAGGATTGGGCGGCCAGGTGAAAAACGATTTCAGGTGATGTAGCTTTTATAGTGTCTGCGACTGCTTCAGCGTCACGAATATCAACCCTCCGGTCATCGATATCCAAGCCAAGCATTTCCCAGTGAGAAGGTTGGGTTTCCGGGTCCAGGCCCAAGCCTGTAACTTTTGCATCTAAATTTTTAAGCCATAATGCGAGCCAACTACCTTTAAAACCAGTATGGCCTGTTACCAAAACTCTACGATTCCGGTAGACATTGCCAAAAGATGTCATTTCCATATTTCCCAGGGAGCTTTTCCACTTTCCCAAAGTTCATTAAGCTGCGCCTTATCGCGCAACGTATCCATAGGCTGCCAAAATCCCCTATGTTGGTAGGCAGAAAGTTGGCCTTCGCTCGCTAATTTTTCAAGAGGTTCATTTTCCCATATGGTGCTTTCATTGTCGATATAGTCAAAAACTTGAGGAGAAAGAACAAAAAAACCACCGTTAATAGATGCACCGTCCCCTTGGGGTTTTTCTTTAAAAGCAGTGATCTTACCGTGTTCTATGTCGAGCGCTCCGAAACGTCCCGGGGGTTGAACAGATGTGACAGTTGCCAAAGTTCCCTGCGTATTGTGGAAGTCAATCAGTTCCTTAATATTTATATCAGCGACACCATCTCCATAGGTGAAACAAAAATCATCGTCACCAACATATGAAGCAATGCGTTTCAAACGACCCCCGGTCATTGTATTATCGCCCGTATCCACCAATGTTACCTTCCAAGGTTCTGCATTAGCGTGGTGCACTTCCATTTTATTATTTGCCATATCAAAAGTAACGTCAGACATGTGTAAAAAATAATTTGCGAAATATTCCTTTACCATAAAACCTCTATAGCCAAGGCAAACAATGAAATCATTGACCGCATAGTGGGAGTAAATTTTCATTATGTGCCAAAGTATAGGCCTGCCCCCTATCTCCACCATGGGTTTGGGTTTTACAATTGTTTCTTCACTGAGGCGAGTACCCAGTCCACCTGCGAGGATGACTGCTTTCATTTTAGTATTCCAATTATTTTAAATTAAGACACTGCATCAATTAAATTTTCTTTTCCAAGAGATATTTTAGAAAATCATTCTCTGGAAAATCATATGTATACCATTTTCCAATTTTTGGAGACATTATCAAGCCTTTGGAACCCGAAAATCACAAGTCAATCAACTTATTAAATCTATGAATATGCAAGCCAACCCGTTTCAATCTCTCTCATCTGCAGAAAAAAGATTTTTGTGTTCGTTGAGGGCATAGCGATCTGTCATCCCGGAAACATAATCACAGATTCTACGTTGCAAAGTTCCGTGCTCTTCGTTCTTTAACACAGACTCAGGGAGCAGTCCCGGCATTTTTGCATATGCCTCGAAAATACCATCTAAAGTCAATCCAGCTTTGAATTCCATGCGAAGTACTTTTCGATGCGAATACATATTCTTGTGTAAAAATTTCTTCAACTCTTTATTTTTTTCTGCGACTTCTTTTCCAAATGCAGCTATGCGGAGAGGTGCACGGCGAACCTCGGCCACACTTTTCACTTCATGACTTTCAATATTTTTCGATGTAGCTTCGCGAAGATCAGTGATCAATTCATTGATAATACTTCTCACCACCTGGTACTTTTTTAATTTAAAATCCAGTCCTGAATACTCTTTGTCGAACCGATCTTCGTTCTCCTTCCACAATGTCACTTTTCTAAGCTGCCCCAGATCGAGAAGGTCGGAGGTAATACCATCATCGAGATCATGCGCATTGTATGCGATTCCATCGGCAAAATCTGCAATCTGTGCTTCCAATGAAGGGTACCGCACCCCCTCCATAGAAGTGATAGGATTTTCTTCATCTTTTGTATGTTTACAAATTCCCTCAAGAACTTCCCAGGTTAAATTAAGTCCCTCAAACTCCGGGTATCTTTTTTCTAGGAGCTTTACGATGCGCAAACTTTGTTTATTGTGCTCGAACCCTCCATGATCTTTCATCAACCGATTTAAAACATCCTGTCCCGTATGACCGAAGGGAGGGTGGCCCAAGTCGTGAGATAAGGCAACCGACTCTGCCAAGTCTTCATTCAATTGTAGGGATTTGCAAATGGAACGCGCAATTTGCGCCACTTCCAAAGAATGCGTTAGGCGGGTGCGGTAATAATCTCCCTCATGATAAACGAACACTTGAGTTTTATACTCAAGTCTCCTGAATGCAGAGGTGTGGATGATGCGATCACGATCTCTTTGAAATCGAGTGCGGTATTGATGTTCTTCTTCTGGATGCTGGCGACCCAGGCTCTCCCCGCTTTTCATTGCATAGGGAGCCAGAGTGCTGGATTCAAGTTTTTCCAGATCAGACCGTTTGATCAAGTTGCTATCCGATTAAATTTATTAATAACAGGGAGGGATAAACAGGAATAGGTTTATATCTCAATCACGAATTCAGATCATCCATGAGCAAATCCCAATCGATTTCTTCAACTTCTTGTTGGGAGATAGGACCAAGAACTTCAAATTTTTCCTTTTCTTCCGGGGTCAGGGCAAGGTCATGGAATGAAACAACATCATCCGTTTCGGTCAGGGAAAGGTTCTCCTGAAATTCCTGACCCGTATCTGGCTCCCAATCCCGCGCGCCTGGATTCAGGTGCAAAGAATCAAAAACCTCATTGAAATTTTTCAAAATGGGTCCACTTTGCTTACCAAATTCATTATTCACCGACTTGAAGTATTCCCGATAAAGGTCATAGTGGATGAATCGATATTGGCTGATACGATTTGCTTCAAGGTAGTCTTCAGAGGCCAAACGATACTGCCCTTCTTTGACATATATTCTACCTCTAAAAACACGAGCAAGAAAATGGTTGGGTTTCAGGCTTAAAACCATATTCAGATTGAGAAGAGCAATGGCCTGTTTACTTTTTTTCAGACTCAATAATGCCTGATTAAAATGTCTTCTCACTTCCGGGTTCTTGTTCTCGGCCAGCTTCAAAATAGGCTCGAAAAGTGGAAATATAGTTTCTCCCATTTTAAAGCAGAGAAGGTTGAATAAATGGCTGATTTTTTTCACCCTAATTTCCCCCACTAAACCAAGCCATTCAAAAATTAACTCGGTTTTATGCCCTATCTATAAATTAACTAATTGGATTGTTTGATTCTAACCAAATTCAACAGGATCGTCAACAGAGTAAAAAAGAGTCTCCTGTTTTTCCATCTAAAATATGATTTTTCAGCGGGTTTAGCAAACCCTAAAAATCCCATAATCATTTATTTTTCTTGACGTTACGCCATTTTTGGGATACTTTTTTAACATGCAATGTCCTGAATGTAGTTACATTTCCTTTAAGATAGAAAAAGCCTGTGGAGCGTGTGGTTTTAAGTTCAAAAAAACCGAACGTCGCCCAACTCTGGCAGGAAAAGAATCCTTCTCAATATTTACAGGGCCTGCCGTAAAAGAGCAGGAACATAAGGAAGACAGTGCCTCGATGGAGAGTGTTGGGGTCCTGGAAGAACAAGGCTCTTTTGTTGATCCTGAAACAGGGGAGTTCAATCTCGACCTTCCCGAGATTGGCGAGGAAACGGTAGAAGAAGCACAAATATCATCTGATCCAGAAATTACTGAATATGAACCCTTGGATTTTGACCCGGATGCAGATATTGATCTGGGTGAGGTTGAGGTAGAGGGTCTAGGTCTCGAACCTTTTTCAATCGCAGAAGAAACGAAAACCAAAGAAACCTCAATTCCTGAAATTGAGCCTGACAGCAATCCCCCGGTGTCTGAAGATTCGAGTAGCGAGGAACTTGTGATAGCTGATGAAGTTGAAGAATCTATGGCTACTGGAGCAGATAATAATGAGGAAATAGTAATTCAAGAACCTGAAACAAATCTGGAACCGGAATTGGAGATCACTGAGCCAGAAGCCGAGCCCACACTCTCCATTGATGAACCTGCGCTAGAGATCACTGAGCCAGAAGCTGAACCCATACTCTCCATTGACGAACCTGCGTTAGAGATCACTGAGCCAGAAGCCGAGCCCACACTCTCCATTGATGAACCTGCGTTAGAGATCAATGAGCCAGAAGCTGAACCCATACTCTCCATTGACGAACCTGCGTTAGAGATCAATGAGCCAGAGCCAGAACTGGATTTAGGGGATAGTGAAATCAAACTCGATTTGGGTTATGAACCTCCCCCAATAAACGAACCTGACCCGGCCACTCTTGCTGCGCAATTAGATGAGCTGGATCTCAATCTTGAAATTGACGATTCAGACGGCCCTCTGACGATTCAGAACAATGAAATCCCAGATATAGAAATCGAAGACTTAGGCCTGGAACTAGAATCCCCAGACGACCCTGACAAGGACAAACCCTAAAGTCAGCTTTCTTAAAGACATAAGAACCATTGGCGATATAAAATCATAAAAATAATGATTTCATAGCTTTTTTGGGCCATTTTTCCAAAAAAGATTGGATTTTAAAGCCAAATTCGATTATAAAATAGGTTTCGATGTCGAGCATCGATCGGGGTAAACCAGATTTGGTTTTTCTTCAAAAACTCGAAAATTTGGCGATTAAGTACCCCCTACCCTTATTTTCCCCAAAGACTGGATTTAAAAGGCTCTATGTCTCTTTCGAGACTTAAGGGAAAATTTATTTTAATTTTGTATTTAAATAGGCCATAGAGAGTTTTTGTCTCTCATGACCAAAGCAGGAGATATGTTGTAATGCCAAGAAAATATAATTTCAGTGCGGGCCCAGCGATGTTACCAGAAGCCGTGTTAAAGCAGGCGCAAGAAGAATTGCCCGATTGGCATGGTTCTGGGGCTTCGATCATGGAGATGAGTCACAGAGGCAAGGAGTTTGTATCTGTTTACGAGGAGGCGGAAAAGGATGTCCGTGAACTGTTGGATGTACCCAAGAATTATAAGATCTTGTTTTTACAAGGGGGGGCGTCTGCTCAGTTTGCAACAATTCCCATGAATCTGCTTCGTGGGAAAACCAAAGCTGATTATATTTGGACTGGTGCTTGGGGAAAGAAAGCTATCAGTGAGGCAAAAAAATATTGCGAGGTGAACGTTGCGGCTTCCTCTGAAGCTGATAAATTCACCTCCATTCCACCCTTTGAGAACTGGTCTTTGAATTCAGATGCTGCTTATGTGCACTATACTCCAAACGAAACAATAGGTGGTGTGGAATATCACTGGATTCCTGATACCGGGGATGTGCCACTGGTTGGCGATTTTTCCTCGACGATTTTATCCCGTCCATTGGATGTGAGTCGTTTTGGGCTGATTTATGCGGGTGCGCAAAAAAATATTGGACCAGCGGGCGTCACGTTAGTAATTGTTCGCGATGATCTCATTGGGAATTCGTTATCCACGACCCCGAGTGTTTTCGATTACGCGCAACAAGCTGAAGCGGATTCGATGTTGAATACTCCTCCGACTTATACGCTCTATTTGGCGGGTTTGGTCTTCAAATGGGTGAAAAAACAAGGGGGGCTTTCCGCTATGGGAAAATTGAACGAAAACAAGGCCAATAAATTGTATGCCGAGATTGATAATTCGAACTTCTATAGTAATCCCGTTGAAAAAGCTTCGCGGTCTTGGATGAATGTGCCATTTGTGTTGGCCAATGCCGACCTAGACAAAGAATTTTTAGCAGGTGCTGAGGATCTTGGGTTAACCACCCTAAAGGGTCATCGTTCAGTCGGAGGAATGCGAGCGAGTATCTATAACGCCATGCCTGAAGCTGGCGTTGATGCTCTGATTGATTATATGAAAGATTTTGAAAAGCGTAAGGCCTAAGAGTTATATTTTGATCTATGGCAATTTTATGTTATCTGTCTGATTCATTACGGTGTTGTTAGAAAAAGTGCAGATAGTGCAACGGGTTGTTTCGTTCCAGAAGGAATTGATGGCGCCAAACTGGTAAAAAGCCTGCAGGATGATTTTGGTGTTACGCTTGCCGTTGCACAAGAAATACCCTTAGAAGCCTACTGATTGGCGCAGAGCCAAAAGGTCAAGACTCGAAAAGCAAATTTAATAACGTTTAGCCTTTAACCGTAAGGTTAAACACTACACCCCCTCATTAGAGGGTTTTGGAGTTAACAAATGAAAGTTTTAGTTTCAGACAACCTCTCCCCAATCGGAGTTGAAATCCTCGAAAAAGAATCAGGCCTGGAGGTAGATGTAAACACCGGACTATCTAAGGAAGAACTGATCAAAATTATACCTGAATATGATGGTCTGATTGTCCGAAGTGCCACCAAAGTGGTAGCAGAAATCATTGAGGCCGCTACAAATTTGAAAGTAATAGGAAGAGCCGGTATTGGGGTAGACAATATTGACCTCGATGCAGCTGGACAAAAAGGCGTGATTGTAATGAATGCTCCTGAAGGAAATATGATTACTACAGCAGAGCATACGATGGCCTTATTATTGTCCATTTCTCGAAACATTTCACAGGCCAGTTGGAAACTAAAAAATGAAAAATGGGCTCCGAAAGAATTTATGGGCGTTGAGCTTTACCAAAAAACTTTGGGAATTATAGGTTTTGGTCGGATAGGTTCAATTGTGGCTGATCGAGCACGCGCTTTCCAGATGAAAATAATCGTTCACGATCCCTACATCTCTCAGGAGCGTGCTGAAAAAGCGGGTGTAGAACTTGTTGAGATGAAAGATTTACTGGGAAGAGCTGACTTCCTCACCCTTCACACTCCTGGGCTCGCTGATGGAAAAGCACTTTTAGGAAAAGAAGAATTCAATCAAATGAAACCCGGCATCCGCATTGTAAATTGCGCACGCGGTAGTTTGATCGATGACGATGCTCTGATAGAAGCTATTAAAGAAAAGAAAGTGGCACGAGCTGCCTTAGATGTTTATTCAAAAGAACCTCTGGATTTGGAAAGCCCACTACTAAAAGTAGATGAAATCACATGTACTCCACATTTAGGAGCATCTACTGGAGAAGCCCAAGTAAAAGTGGCCATCGCCATTTGCGATCAAATAAAAGATTTCTTAAAAGAAGGCAATGTTCGTAATGCAGTCAATGTGCCTTCCATCGATGCCGATACTCTGGCACAAATCAACCCCTACCTTGTATTAGGTGAAGACCTCGGTGGCTTTCTATCTCAGATAATAGATGGGGCCCTCACCCGTATCGAAATTCAATACAACGGGGAAGTGGCCGGTCTGACTGTGGAACCCATCTCAATAGCGATTATAAAGGGACTGCTCAACAGGTCTATTGATGGCGTTAATATGGTCAACGCCCCTTTCATTGCCAAAGAAAGAGGAGTTGAAATTCAGGAATCAAAAAGCAATGAAGTCCACGAATACACCAGCACCGTACAAGTTCAAGTAACCACACAAAATGGAACCCATCGGGTGACAGGAAGCATTTTCGGAAAAGGGGATTCCAGGATTGTCCAACTCGAAGAATACAGCCTGGAAGCCGTTCTATCCAAAAACATGTTGGTGCTGAATAATACGGACGTTCCTGGCGTAATTGGTAACCTGGGAAATGTTCTCGGTAAACATAATCTCAATATTGCAGGCTTCCACTTGGGAAGAATGGAGGATGGTGGAAAAGCAGTGGCAATCATCAATATTGATGGCCCACCAACCCAAGAAACAGTGCAGGAACTGCGAGAAACAGCTAATATCGTTAACGTTCACAGCGTCACACTTTAATACAAGATAGTAACGCATAAAAAAAGCGTGGCTCCCCTTGAGGAGGCCACGCTTTTTTATTTTCTGATTTACTCTATTTCTGGGTTTCTTCTTCCGCTTTCGGACTTTCTGACTTTTCAATTTTTTGCCCGAAAACCTGCGCTATCACTTCATTAATCGCATCTACTCCAAGAATATTATAAACAGTGTTCGCTGATTTAAAATGAGGGCTGGTAAAAAGACTCAAAACCTTTTTACTGGTATAACCCAGCATCATAAATTCATGAGCGTAATTTTCTGCTACTAGACGCAAAGTATCTTCATCAGCATCTTCATCTCCTGTTGGAGGTCCTGCATCCGCATCAACATCCTCTTGAATTTCATAAACATAAATCAAATGCCAACCAAACTCAGTGTTAACAGGGCCAACCACATCCCCTTCCTGTGCTGTAAAAGCAGCCACCTCAAAAGGGCGAACCATAGCTCCCTTACCAAACCAGCCCAAATCACCACCGCGTTTTTTAGAGGGGCACTCACTATGCTCTTCTGCTAATTTTGTAAACTCTGCGCCCTCATCTATTTTCACCTTCAATTCCTCGGCAAGCTCCTTCGAGCCAACAAGGATATGTCGGGCTTGAACTTTTTTAACTTTTCTTTCTTTTGCCATTATTAAATACCAGTAAATGAGGGCAAGCCTCAATGGTTTATTAAAAAATCAATTCAACATTAACGCACAACATTTCTTATATTTTTTACCCGAACCACATGGACAAGGCTCATTAGGCTTTGCTTTTTCCTGTCGGACTTCCACGGGAGCTTGACTTTCAAGAAGCTCTTTACCGAGTTTTTTTGCATTCTTATATCTCTTTTTCAACCGATCATTTAAATCTGGAATAAACTGATTCATTGCAATCAGCATATCGCTATTTTTAGGAGGTAGTTTTGCATCCTCCTTTTCCCTTATTTCTTCATCAAAATAATAAGTCGTAGAAAAAATAGGGGCCTGGTCTGCGTTATCTAACTGAAACTTAAAAAAGGCCAGTTGCAAACATTTATTTTCATTTCTAGGATCGATATCATAAGAATCTTCGGCGAAATACTGATCATCACCATAATTGAAATCCAACATTTCCTTCGTTTTTGGAAGCAATTCAATATAATTAAAAAAACGACCCGGTTCAAACTCCAAATAAGTCATCGGATTTTTTTCACCATACGCTTTTGCTTCAACGGCTCTTTGCTTAAATAACAGGATCAACTCATCCGCAGCATTTTTAGCAAAACCCTTGGCTATCTGAGTCTGCACTTCGGTGAGTTTGGGGTGATCAGGAATTGTATTGAAGGTTTTGTTAAAGTTGACTTGAAAGGCGAAAGAATTTTCAATATTGTCCTGATCACGCAAGTAGACAACTACATAATTGTAATCAAAGAAGGGACTCGTATGATAATAGTCCTCAAGGATATAGGTACTTCTGTAATCCTCTTCCTCGAAACGATAGGTCAATAACGAGTTTTCGCTTTCCTGTTTGTTAACCACCTTATAGCTTTCGATGACAATTTCCCTTCACAAAAATTTAAAACCATTCCACGTCAGTAGAATCGATTATTACTAATTAATATTCATTCCCTTTTAAAACTGAAATCAGCGAGGAAGAGGAGAATCAGAAAAACCAGGAAACTTTTTCAGAACCCCTTTCTCTCTTTCACGTTTTTCTATATCGCGAACCGCACGAACTGAGTCTTTCGTAATATCTTCTTTGTGGTTTGAATTGGCATGACCGTAACGATAATAAAAAATTACAGCCGTTGAATGCGGCATTTCATTAGAGGTCCAGGACGTAAAACCACCCCCTGGAGAAAATGCTTCGCTGATGAAAATATCCATTCGGTCCATATCCTTAATACTGTGGTTTTCATCATGAAGGCTTTCCGCCTCTTCCAGAGTAGGCATTCTCCAATCTGTGTAACCTGCGAATTTCTTAAGCTCCAGACTACGAATATATTCATTTGCTTTGAACCAGTTTGTCCATTGGCTCGTATCCTGAAACGAATCCGTCTGTTTCCACATTAGCTTTGTTTCCAGATCGGTAATAGTTCCGTCTCCATTATCGACAAATCTTTTCTCTGCTTCCAATTGTTGCTCCTTAAAATTCTAAATCCGAAAAAAGTTCAATTCAGATTAAATCTTCAGTTTTTTCTATATCACGAACCAGACGTGAGGCACCTCTCGAGGTTCGGTAGATATCGTCGTACATGGTAACTCCTTTTCGAAAACTCAAGCGGACACCTTGCACTTTATGTCTTATGTCACTGGTCCAGCATAAAAACCCACATCCCGAATCGAACAATTCTGACAAGAAAATTGCCTGACCCGAATTATCTGAGTTTTTCGAGTTCTTATCAAAAAGGCTTTTTGCTTCATTTGCCGTTGGCAGCCGCCAGTTAGAAAACCCGGCAAACCGTTTTCTATTCAATACCTCTGCAAACTCTCTCACCTGCAACTGGCTCATCCATTTTCCGGTCACCTGCCAAGTGTCCTGCTTCAGCCAAACCAACCGTTTGGCGCAATCAATTATCGTATCGCTATCACCTTCAACAAAACGTGCCTCGGGTTTGTTTTCAAGGTTTTCACTCATATTTTCGCTCAAGAATCTTTATCCAGAATGCGGACAGCCCGTACTCCATGGCTTCTCAAACCCATTGGATTCCATTTAAAATCACCATTATAAAAATGGAACCTAATAGCCGAACCCTTTTCTGTTTTGTGCAGAGTTTTTGTCCAGGATGTCTGCCCGGCTCCCGGAGGGAATCCTTTAAGCAGAAATATTGTATCGCCATAATTGTCTGTTACAGGATTAGATGGGTCATAAATGGATTGAGCTTCTTTCCTTGTCGGCATTCTCCAGTCTTGATAACCGGCAAACTGTTTCCGATTCACTTCGATCAAATAGGTTTTGGCTTCTTCCCAAGTCACCCATTTATCCATATCCATATAGGAGTCATCCGCTTTCCACTGCAGTCCTGTTTTATTATCTATGATTGTGCCATCGTCTCGCTTTTCGATTCGGATAAATTCAGGATCTTCTTCATCTTTTTTATCATCTCTAACCAGTCGAACCGCACTTGGGAACCCATCATTTTCTTTTGCAAGCCAGTATTCATAGTCTGATCTAAAATCATAAGACATTGCAGCTTTGGCACCCCGGGTTTGGCTGGTCCAGGTTGTGAATCCGCAGCCTGGCGGGAAAATAGGGTCTATGTGAATTTCACAACCTTCAATATCTGTATTGGTGGTTTCCAAATCATACAAATATTTTGCCTCAGAAGCAGAAGGAATGCGCCAATTGTTATAGCCGGCAAATTTTTCTTCATTCTTTTTGCGAGCAAGCTCCAGACTGTCATGCCAAGTAATGAGTCGGCCCAACTCCAGCCACGTATCGTTTTTCATCCACATGATGCCGTGCTTTTCATCTGAAACGGTGCCATCGTCGTTATCAATGTACTTTAGCTTTGTTGATTCTGTCATAAGAGGTTACTTTCTTCGTGGGGCGACTTGTTTTTTTATTACGGTATCTTTCCGACAAATCCGTACCGAACCAAAAGAATACTCTTCCACGCTCACAACCTTCCCTTCACAATAATCGAACCGAGGTCTCCTTGTTGAAGTATCCCCAGCGATCCACGCAGTTTTAAAAGCCCCTTCCGGGAAAACGGGGTCAACATGAAGACTCGCACCACTCTTGCCCGGAACCTCAAAATTTTCGTCATATAAGGAAGTAGCTTCGTCAATATTAGGAAGCCTCCAATCATCGAACCCCCCTATTCTTCGCAAATTTTTATTTTCTGCAAAGGTAACAGCTTCATGCCAGTTAAAAAATTTTCCCTTATCCTGCCAGGAATCTTTTTTCAACCAGTAGAGGCGGGTTTTGCTGTCGAACACAACATCACGGCCTTTTTCAACAAACCTTTTTGGTTTGTCATCTTTTTTTACTGGCAGTTTTTCTTCTGCTTTTTCCGGCAGTTGTTGTTCTGCTTTTTGTGGTAAATTTTCTTCCATAATAGCGCCTGTTAACCGGGTTATCCGGTAGTTAGTATAAAATTGCTTTACTCTCCGGTATATCCTATCTCTACACTGTCTTCGTCTACATTTACGATAACCGGAACAATGTACTGATCATTGGAATATTCCAATAATTTTTTCAAACCATGCGGGTCTTTATCAACATTAATATAAATAAACGATAAATGCTTTCCCTTAAAGTCAGATATCGCCTTTTGCGTATGAGGGCAATCGTCTTTCCCAAAAATCATATAATGGCTCACAAAGCTCCAATTCTGTCCTACATAAATCTATAGACAAATAAAAATTAACGTTCGAATGTTTTAGTTTCTTTTCTCCATTCAGGTTCCCAATCATCCTGAATCACATCACGGGTAACCCGACAATGAGAGTATTCATTATCCTTATGTTCCCACATATCATTACCAGTGATAAAACTGAATTTCTGCGCATACTGTTGATAATCCGGTTTTTCTTCGTAGGTCCATGTGTTGTGACCGCCGCCCGACTCAAATAGATCAGAGATATGGGTTTCAGCTCCATCCTTGTCTGCATTGGATTGTGTGAAAGAGAAAACACTTTTCGCTTCTTCACCACTGGGCAGTCTCCAGTCATCATAACCGGCGAATTTTTTTTCATTTAACAATTCACAATAATCCTGTGCTTCAAACCAGGTGATTCCATATCCAAATTCTTTGAAGGAATCATCTTGTTTCCACATCAGGTTTGCCTGGGTATCGCTGATGGTACCATCCCCATTGTCAACGAAGGTGGGGACTTCATCTTCAACCAGAGCGACATTTTCCTCTTCCTCATCGCCCCACTCCTCTTCACCCACCCATTCGGTTTCGGCCTCATCATCGAGAAGTTCAGGGTCTGAACCCTCTTCAATTTTTTCCTTTTCGTCAGACATTTTTAACCTCGCCTTATAAAAATATTCAATCCAGGTCGCGGACCATACGAACCGAAGTTCCTGTGGTCGAAACCGACTGATCAACACAGACTTCTTTTAAGTCAGGGAAATAACATTTCCATGCATAAGAGTCGTACCGGGTTTCTGAAGTCCATACACTGGTTTCTCCACCCGCCTGATAATTAGATACACGCCGTGCCGGTTTTTTAGGGAGATTCAGAAACATTTCCCGATAAGGATCTTTATTTTTAAAAATGGAACGCACCTCACTTTTACTCGGCAACCGCCAATCATTGTAGCCCAGATATTTTTGGTCGTTGCACGCTTTCACGTAGGCAACACTCTCATCCCAATTGAGCCATTTACCCAGTTCCTGCCGCGAATCTTTTACCGACCACATCAGATCGGTTTCCTGATCTTCAATAGTACCATTGTCGTTTTTTTTCCAGTTTGGTTGCGACAAATCCACACCTCAAATTAACAGCAATAAAAAAAACACTCTGCCCATCCCGTCTATTCAAAGAGGCTTTGCTTTTAATTCCTCAGTCCCAAAAGAAGGAGATTCAGGATAAGCACTGACCCAACAAAATGAGACAAGGAGATAGAGTGTTTGCTCTCTTTGAATCCATAAATAATATGTTTTATTTAATAGTACAAAATACCATCCGACACCTTTATTTTCAACTCAAATCAAGACTTTGGTTTTTCTGGAAGCTCCTGATTTTTCATCAATAGTTTAATTCGGTGGTTTATTTGGCAGGGCTTTCAAAAACAGGGTTCCCAATTTTTTCCAGTTGAGCAAAGAAGCTATCTCCAGCCGCCCCCCTGAGTGATTTTATCTCTGATCTCTGGAACAAAAGTGATTTTGGTTTTGGAATTATCAAATTCGCCCCGAACCAGCCGTGAACTGGAGTTCAGTGTATCTTCCGCTTCTTTATGGCCGCCCGACCCACTGTTATAGGAATAACAATAAGCGGTTATTTTGCCTCTTACATTGCTGGTCCAGGTATCGTAGCCACAACCAGCAGTAAAAACCGGGTCAATGTGGATGACCAAATCGTATTTATCCCTAATCTCTTTCTCCACATCAAAGAGAGAATGCGCCTCGCGTTTGTTCGGCAAACGCCAGTCCGTATGCCCGGCAAAAGCGTCCTCATTTTTTTTGTTCATATATTTCAGGGAACCCTTATGAGTGACAAAACGTAACAGATCGAGATAAGAATCTTTCTGCATCCACATTAACTGGGTAAAGGTATCCGTCACGGTACCGTCACCATTGTCCACAAATCTGTTCTCGCTCATTTTTCCCTCATCAAAAATTATTCTGCGTTTGGAACCTATATTTTATAGTCCCAACCCCTCAATAGCAAAAAAAACCAAAAAAAAAGCCGGGGGGCCAAAGCCCCCCGGCAAATAAAACTCAAATCAGATTTTAACGCTCAACTTCTCTATTCTGACCATTTGTTTGGCTGAAGAGACCACGTTCGGTACCCTCAGGTTGACCCATACCTGGCTCAATATATGTTCCAGGTGTAACATGGTCCAAGTGGTAGTTGGATTGATAGGTCTTATGAGAACCTGCATCCTTTTTCCACTCAACGCGGTTAGCGTTTTCTGTGCGATGTCGTTGGCAATTTAAAAGTATATCTCCAGGACCTTTGTTTGTGAAAGTAGTTTTCTCTTCCAAAGCATTTGCCAAAAATCCACCAGGCTCTAAAGTCCGGTCGAAGTTTTTGGTCCAAGAATATGCCATTTTTCCAATATCGATATGAACGGTGGTACCTTTGGTCTCGCTCAAGTTCTCGATGTTCCAGCTAGCTCTCAGACAATCAGCTGAGCTTCCAGCCTTTAATGTCGCTACATTCGCGCTGGCTACTGATACAGAAAATACAAAAAATACTGCCAATAAAGTTACAACGGTCTTTCTCATCTTGCTCCCCCTTTCGAAGCTTAATTAAAAGTAAACCTGAAACAACCTAAAAACCTTATAAATCCATCAACCTAAACGGTGATTCGAGTTCAAAGCTTAATAAGATTCTGTTTATGCCTTAATTAGAAAACGACAGAACCTACCCAGCAAACCCACTGGTCTGACTAGAGTGGACCGAAAATATCAAAACCCCCCGGGGAAGTCAAGTCTTTAATAGAACTATAATTTCTCACCCAAAAACCCCTGTATTTTCAATAGTTTACAACCCCGGGAAAATAGCCTCTCGTACCTGCCAATTTTACAAATTCAATCTATCAGTATAGATCCCAAAATACTCTTAAACCCTGAACTTTAATGATGTCAGGCTGGTCAAATCAGTGGAGTTTCTTAATATCTTCTCACCTTCTTCAGAAATATCGTTGACGACCAGCTGCAAACTGCGGAGTTTGCCTAATTTTTTCGAGTTGGCCAGGGCTTTAGCACCCTCATCACTGATATTGTTTGAAGCTAGGTTCAGGTTTCTCAAGTTCACAAAAACGGTGGACTCTGCAATCGCTTTTACCCCTTCATCGCCAATACCATTTTGCGATAGATCCATTGCTCTCACCTCTTTTAATTCTTCTCTCTTAGACAACTCTTTGGCCCCAACCTCTCTTAGGAACTGGGCCTTTAGATTGAGCACCTGGCCATCCTTACTCAATTTGTCACGTATCAAATCATCTATATTCGGCATCATCTGCTCCGGTAAAAGATCGGGCCATAAATTATCCAGATCCTGGGATTATTTTTGCTTCAAAGCCATATTCGTCATAAATGCTGAAACCTTCCAGCAACATTTTCTTCCCATACTTGACCATTAAATTGGCCTGAGCGTGGTTGGGGTCTATCTCAACAGTCTTCTTCAGAAACTTTAGTCCCTGCTTAATATCCCTGACTTCATCCCCGTAGTTTTCGAGCTGCCGTGCCTTATCGAACAAGTCCGATGCCCATTTGTAATAAATGGTAGAAATTTGTTGGGGCGCATTTTTGCTAACGTAGTCTACTATTTCTTCATCCGCATTTAGCTTGGGAAGGAACTGGATGGCCTTTTCAAACTCAGCAATGGGAATCGAATAGTCATTACCACTGACAGAATTAATCGTATTTTGCTGTTTGTGCTGGGAAAGCATTCCCACAGAGCTTTTAACAACGGTAGATTGAATACCCGACATCAACTGATGAAAGTAAATATTACCGATGCCAAGATGAATTATTGAACTGAACTCCTGGTTTTCATCTAATACCAAGGCCTGCTCAAAAGCCTCTTTGGCCTCACCCGTTTGGCCGAGTTCTGCGAGTGCCTCACCCAGATTATAAAAATTAACGCAGCTATCCGGGTCTTCCTCGATCATCCGACGAAATTCTTCGACCTGGGCTTCCAGATCAAACTCAACCTCCTCCTCGTCTTCATCTTCGGATTCTTCTTCAGATTCAGCAGGCTCGCCTTCTTCTGTTTCTATAGGAGTGGCAGAATCTTCTGAGGTTTCTTCTGAAGCTTCCTCAGCGGTTTCAGAATCTGGAGTTTCTTCCTTTTCTTCTTCGCTCATATAGTTCGCTCAGTTAAAACATATTTTTCAAATTTCACATCAAAGAAAGGTTTTTAAATCTTCCCTTTACAAATTTCATTTTGCAACAGCTCGGACCGGGCGAATCGTTGACAGTGACAGGCTCGCCCCTCCTTTGATACTGGGGTAGTCTTTGCCACGAATATAATTAAACCCCCAAGCATATTTATCCTTATAAAGCTCACTGGACCAAAAACAACAACTGGAATACCCGAAAATAGGGTCTATATGGATTACATTTTCCGTCCAATAATATTTCCATGGAATATCTTTTTCTTCTTCGTAAAGAGATTCTAGCTCCTTACGTGTGGGCAGCCGCCAGTCCGAGTAACTGGCATAAGCTTCTTTATTGAATTTCTCTAGATATTTTTGAGAGTCTTCCCAATTGATCCATATCTTTTTTTCTTGATAGATATCAATTTTCTTCCACATCAACCCTTCCTGCAAGTCGGTTACAGTACCGTCATTATTGTCCTGGAATCTTGGGTCATTAGAAAGTTCTAGTTCTGGTTTTTCTTCTGTGAGGGATAATATCTGCCCGCCAAAAATTTCATCTTTGCTGTTTTCAGCTTGCACAATTTCAAGGCCTGCGAAAAAGGTGGCTAAAAGAAAGATTACAAAACCGCATTGGCGGCGTAAATTTTTGGGGATCATATTTTCGAATGGATTCTTCATGATCACTCTTCCTGAGGTGCCCAATCGGGTTCCCAGGACAAGCAAATTCCAGAAGGATTATAAAATTGACCGGGATCTTTACCGACAATTCCCCACTTCGCCATAAAATTTAGGTCGGGGTCGAATTTCTGAATCCTCTGATTAATAGTATCAACTACAAAAACATATCCGTAGGGATCTTCCACTACGGATGACGGGCAATTAAATTGACCATCGCGTTTTCCACCCTCTCCAATTACTCCAAGGGAGTGCCCCTCCCTATCAAAGAGCTGTAGGCGGTTTTGGCTTTTTTCCGCTACGATGAGTGTTCCATCGCGACGGACAGTAATTCCGGTAGGGAAATTCAGCCTTCCTGGTTCAAAACCATATTCGCCAAACTTTGACAAGAATTGTCCATCTTCGTTGAAAATTTGAATACGTTGGTTATCACGATCCGCCACGTAAATATTTCCTTCTCGGTCTAAAGCCAGACCCACAGGAAATTTCATGAAGCCGTCAAAGTTTCCTGCATAACCAAAGCTCAAAATAAACTCACCATCATCGTCATACCGCTTCACACAATGATTGGAGGTATCTGCAACAAGTACGGTTCCAGTAGGCTCGGCTACAATTTCTTCAGGCATATAAAACTTTTCCTGCCCCCACCCCTCTGAACCAATTTCGAAAAAGAAATCACCTTCAGGGTCAAATTTCTGAATACGATGACACCCTGTATCCACAACCCAGATATACCCTTCCAGATCTACCGCAATCCCACTTGGGCTTTTAAACTCTCCAGGCACATAAGGGGGACGGGTTCCTCCAGAGGATCCAAACTGTTTGAGCAGCTTGCCATTGCCATCGAATTTCTGTATCCGATCATTTCCTGAATCGGCAACCCAGACATACAATTTACTATGATCTACCTGCGGACGTTCTTGAGGAAGTGTCTCTTCAGTCGTAACAACATCGAGGCCCTTTGAATCTTCTAATTCGCTTTCACCGGTTTTTTCTTCAGCCAATTTTCAAACCCTTTCCTTTTACCGCCTGCAAAAAGACTCCAATAGGAAAGAGCCCCGAGAGGGGCTCTTGAAGCCATGCGTCTAATATCAGACACTTTAATTGAGTAATTTACTCCTACTATGAAGGAAACAACCTATTACCTGCCAGCTCCACCGTAGGCTTTACTTCAGCAGAAATCCTTTTACATCGAGAATTTGATATTCAAAGTCACAGGTTTTTTGAAGCTCGTCAACCCGCTCGTTCCAGTGCTTTTTGAAATTATCAAGACTTTCGGATTTAGGTTTCTTTTTCATTAGTTCCACTTCACGATAAAGTGGTTTGACCATATTCTTATGAACCAACTGAAGAATATTTCTCAAATTCAGGATGCATTGTTTGGTCACTTCTTCACGTGTCACACCATCCACTTTTTCAAGAAGACGCAGAAACGACTGGATCGTTGTCAACTGGACCGTGTAGCTTTCAGCCAGACGATGATCGTATTTTAGTCCGCAGTCAATGAACGAGGGCATCAAGTACATACCAATATGGTGGTCGAATTTTACAGAAAGGGTGATTAGTTTTTGAAGATAATCTACCTCTCTTAAATCTTCTTCTTCTTCTTCGCCTTCTGCGAGTTCCTGAGCCGCTTTCTCTTTTTCCTTTTGGAGCTCTGCTTTGATCTTCTCAAGTTCGCTCAAATCGGAAAGGTGGTCGACCTCTTTTTCTTCAGGGGCCTCTGAGGAATCCGGGTTTTCTTTTGTTTCAGTATCTTGGTCGCTCAACACAAATCTCCTTCCTTACAAGGGTAAAACATTAAACCAATATTTTTAAAAGAGTTCTGGGAATCTCGTAAGTATAATCCTTTTCCGTAAACACTGTCAACTGCTCGGCGTAGGGCCTATATATCAATACCCGAAAAGTCGGCTATATTGCCTGGCCTCTATTTACGCCCTCTGTTTCTCCTTCCATGGGCAAGGAAGTAAAAACTATTGGGAACAATTGGAGCTACCCCCCTGTGGAAGCTTGGTAGCAATCATTTCACCATAAAAGAGTCGACCTATGGCCACCGGCGACTCGCCGTGGTTGACAGGAGTTTCTCATTGGATATATGCTTATCCTGTAACCTCCTATAATTCTTTAAGTTAAAGCGTGTGCCATCTCTCATCTGGAAAAAAACAACAGCTTTTAAAAAGGAGATAACATGAAAGTCGCTCTCCTTTTTCCGCCGCAGTGGTATCCCAGCCAACCCTATCTGGCTTTACCCACTCTAAAAGCGCATTTAGAGTCGCGGGGCCACGAAGTGGACCAGTTTGATCTGAATATCGAATGCTACGATATTTTTCTATCACGGGAATATCTGGAACGCTGTGTCGAAATTATCAGGAAGCGTCTCGCTGACCCCACACGTGCGATGGAGGACCAGGAAGTCAGACCGGTTTATAATGACATCCTTTCCGACACCGCCTTTTTAGAGTCCGTTCTCAATGAAGTAGAAGATGCAAAAAGTGTACTGAGGGATGAGGATCGCTTTTTCCAATTTGAAACATATAGCAAAGCCTACACCAACCTGAAAATTGCCATGCAATTGATTTCCTACGCTCACCATCCGAGCCGTTTGGATCTCGATTCCTTTTTTATGAAAGGCAATCCAGAAGAAAACCTGTCAGGAATTTTGAGCGCCACAAAAGATACCGTGCGAAATCCATTCCTGTTTTTGTTTGATGAATATCTGACACCCAAAATACCTTGGGACGATTATGGAATTGTCGGGTTATCCATCATTCATATAGGGCAAGTGATACCGGGTCTCACACTTGCACGACAACTTCGGCAACGTTACCCACATCTACATATTGTGGTCGGCGGCAGTGTATTTAACCGTCACGCCGACTTGCTCGAGGATAAGCAGGAGTTGTTTAAACAATTTTTTCACAGCCTGATAGTTTCCGAAGGCGAACTGCCTTTGGATGAACTGGTCAAACATCTGAAAGAAAAAAAGCCGCTGCATACTGTGCCCAACCTGGTTCATCTGGAAGATGACAAGGTCATTCGCAATCCAAAATCTGAGGCATTGCCCTACGAACAGTTGGTTTGTCCCACATTTGATCAGTTGCCGTTGGAAAAATATCTAATGCCCTACCCGGTGTTACCTTATATGTCGAGCCGAGGGTGTTATTGGGGGAAATGCACCTTCTGCACCCACAGTTTTATTTACGACTCCCATTACAGAAAAGAAAATGAGGTACGGGTTGCCGAAGAACTCGACCACCTTTCGAAAAAATACAAAACCAAATATTTCACATTTTCAGATGAAGCTATTTCTCCCAATGCGTTTAACCGCATGTCGAAAGAAATTCTCAAACGTGGGGTTGAAATGCGTTCACTGGGAATGCTTAAATTTGAATCCAGCGAAAAAGAATCTCCTGAACTTTTTGACGATATTTATCGCGCAGGTTTCCTTATGCTGTTTTTCGGATTAGAAAGTGCCAATGACCGCATCCTTTCCATTATAGATAAGGGCTGTGATCAAGAAACAGAACGAGCCGTGTTGCGGCACAGTTCCGAGGCAGGCATATGGAACCATCTTTACCTGTTTTTTGGCTTCCCCACAGAAGAAAGGGCCGAAGCAGAAGACACGATTCAATTTACTATTGAGAATTCAGAAGTTGAAAGTGGCATCATTCACTCAGTAGGACAATCAATTTTTGCACTGGAAAAAGATTCGGCGATATACCACAACCCTGCCAAGTTTAAGATTGACCGGATCATTCAGGACCCGGAACGCGATATGGCGATCGTATTCGATTATGAAATTAAAACCGGAATGCCACGGGAAGAAGTGATGGATGTATACGAAAATTTCGATTCGGTAATTGAACAGCATTTCCCGTCCCGCAAAATCTGGAACTACCTGTCACGCGAACATTTCCTGCTTTATCTCGACCATTATGGCAAAGAAGAAATTTTGAATATGACTCGGACTTCTGCCGTTCCTTAGCCCGTATCGATATTCCCCTATCACCCAGGCCATAAAAACAGAAAAATCCTTCATGAACGCTGCTAAAAAGATAAAAGATCAGATCATTACGCAGAATGACTCAGGTTACCGCTATTCTATTGAACCCTTTTTGCTGGCCCATTTTTCCACTTTAGTCCCGGGGCATAAAGTACTCGATGTTGGAACCGGCTGCGGCATCATTCCCCTCCTCATGAATTTTCGAGAACCCGAACTCGAAATTACGGGGATAGAAATTCAAGATTCAGCGGCCGAAATAGCCAAAAAGAATGTTTCTAAAAATCAAATACCCATAAAAATTATCAAGGGCAATTTTCTCGATGGGGGTTCAAATTTGCCCCCAGAACAATTTGATTTGATCGTATCCAATCCGCCCTACCGCAAAATAAATTCAGGGCGCACTAACCCCAATCCCGAAAAAGCCATTGCAAGGCACGAACTCAAGCTAAATTTGCCAACCCTACTCGACAAAGCCAAATCCCTTTTAAAAAAGGGCGGGCATATTACCTTGACCTATCCCCCTATCCGACTGCTTGAAACCATGCGCGAGCTAGAGAACCGAGAGCTATTTCCCAGCCGAATCCGTTTCATTCACGGCCACAACAATGCAGAAGCAAAAATATTTTTGGTGGATGCTATAAAAGAAAAGAAACGCGATTTAATAGTCGATTCACCACTCTATGTTTATAATAGAGATGGAAGCTATACTAAGGAGATGCAGGAGATTTATGATTCCTTTAATTGTATTGACCGGACCCACCACTTCGGGGAAAAGTGAAACCGCCCTGGCACTGGCTCGAAAACTTAACACAGAAATTATCAGTGCCGACTCCATGCAGGTTTACAAATACTTTGACATTGGCACGGCCAAGCCATCGGCAAAAGATCGCCAAGCCATTCCTCATCATCTCATTGACATTCTGGAACCCGATGAGGAATTTAATGCATTTGATTTTAAAACAAAGGCTTTGGAAGCGATCCACAACCTGATGAGTCAAAATAAAATCCCCATCCTCGTTGGAGGAACCGCTCTCTATCTAAAAGTTCTAACACAGGATTATGACTGTGCTGTCGAAATATCCGACGAAACCCGAAAAAAAATACAACAAGATATTCTTGAGTCCGGAGTCGAACAAGTCCACAAAAAACTACAAACCATAGACCCTGATTTCGCCGAAAAAATTTCGGGAACCGATTCCTTGAGAATTGAAAGAGCTTTGGGAGTTTTTATGGAGACAGGAAAACCATTTTCAAAATTCCATAAAGAAGACTCTGCCTCCGAAACTCGATTCCCCATCTGCACATTTATACTCGAGTGGAACCGAGCGGAGCTTTATGCGAAAATTGACCAACGGGTTGATGACATGATTGATGATGGACTCGAAAGCGAAGTAAAAAACATTCTTGATCGAGGTTTCTCCGCCGATTTAAAACCATTTAAGAGCATCGGCTATACTCAAATGACACGTTATCATCAAGGCGATTTGACATTAGAAAGAGCGATTTATGAAATCAAACGGGAGACCCGTCATTATGCAAAACGCCAACTCACCTGGTTTCGAAAAATGCCCGAAGCACAAATCATCGCCACAGATAAAAAAGATACTCCCGAAACACTCAGCAATAGACTGCTCTCTCGCCTGCCCAATGTAGCAGCCTGCGTTTTAGCAATTTTTCTTGTTTTAGGTTTCGGCTCTAAATCAGAAGCCAAAAACATTTCTCATGATTTCGAACAAGCTAAAAATCTTTTCCTTAAAAAAGAATGGGGAAAGGCTAAAAACCAACTCCTCGCCATTCAAAATACTGCTCCTGATACAATAGAAAGTAAGCGTTCTCGATTTTTGCTCGGCCTCCTACACATCGAGAATAAAAAATACGACAAAGCTATTGAGGCATTATCCCCTCTGGTAAAAAAATATCCAGAAATTGAAGATTATATTTTGCTAAATCTTGCAAAAGCAGAATCAAGCGACAAAAAACATGAGCAAGCACAAACGCACATTCTGCAACTCCTTAAAAGTTTTCCATACACGCAACTCTACCCGGAAGCCCAAATCATTCTTGCCGACACTTATATTCAAAGTAAGGATGAAATTAAAGCGGAAGAAGTATTGCTGGAATCAATCGCAACATTGAAAAATTCTTTTTACCACAAAAGTTTTCGTCCTTATCTACCTGAACTCATTTTCAAATTAGCCACACATCAAGAGAAACTGGGGAAAAAAAATGAAGCTTATTTAAATTATCGACAACTCCCCATTAAATACCCCAACCACGAGCTTACTCCAGATGCCGAAACTGCCTTAAAAAAGCTTAGCGCCTCTTCAGATATAAAAACAGTTCCTCTAACCTTACGAGAGCACACGGAGCGAATCGAACAGCTGTTTAAAGGCGTGCGATACAAAGAAATCATATCTGAGATTAGTGAAATTCAAAAAACGAACAACCCGATGCCGGGAAGATTTTTCTTCTTTCTCTCGAATGCTCATCGAGGATTACGAGATAGAAAAACCGCAAATATTGCTTTAGAAAAATTCTCAAAACTTTACCCCAACCATGCCCAGATTCACAAAGCCAAATTCAATATTGGACGAAACCTTTGGAACCTTGGGAAACCTATGCCTGGAGCAAAATATTTCAAAAAAGTTGCTACCGAGAACTCATCATCAAGCTATGCGATCAAGGCCTTATTTTTTGTGGGGAAAATTTATGAAGAAAGAAAAAACTACCCCGAGGCACTTAATTTCTACCAACAAGTTTTAAACAAATACTCTGAAGATTATTATGGCCAGTGGGCCGGATGGCGGCTTGGGTGGGTTAATTATATCGATGGAAAATTTCAAAAGGCCTTTGAACGATTTCAGGACGTTGCCCGCCGGTTCCCAAAAGGACCTTTCATTGAATATAATTTATATTGGAGTGCTAAATCGGCAGAAAAACTCGGCGAAAAAGAAAAAGCCAAAGAAATTTTTACGGATGTCGCAAATCAGTATCCATATACATTTCATGGGATCCGCGCAAAAGAGAAAATGTTGGAAGCGGGAGTTTCTTTTCCTGCAAACCCATCAGAAGACACAACTGCAAAAACCTCAGTTAAGCTTGACCGGCCCTTAGATAGCCGAGAAAAATTTCACCACATCCGCACACAAGAATTGACAGCAATTGGTCTGACAATGGAAGCGCGAAACGAAATACAGCGCCTTGAAAAATCCATTCGAAAAAATATGACAGGAGTGTTATGGCTTTCAAACCTTTACCATAATGCCAATGGTTATTCCGAGTCGCTCAAGCTATTGCAATTGTATAAGGACTTTGCCACCAAATCGGGTGAGCGTTCATTATCCCCAAAATTCTGGAAATATTTTTTCCCGCTTGCCTACCACGAAGAGGTAACTTCTAATTCAAAATATCGAAAGGTAGATCCTTATTTTGTAAATGGAATAATCAGACAGGAGAGCCTGTTTGACCACAAGGCATTGTCACCGGCGGGAGCACGGGGTCTCATGCAGATTATGCCGGCTACGGGGAAAAAGCTTTACCCCAGGACCAAGCTAAAAAAACCCTTTGAAGCCGATGTGCTATTCGAACCCGATTTAAACATCAGGCTGGGTGTCAAATATGTCAGTCAATTGAACAAGCGATTTGGAGAAAACGGCACACACATCTTAATTTCGTACAATGCCGGCCCTCATGTTCTAAAAAAATGGTTGAAAAGGTTCGGTCATTTAAATGATCTGGATGTGTTCATCGAATCCATCCCTTACCCTGAAACAAGGCGGTACGTAAAACATGTTTTGAGAAACCGGGGTATTTACAAAGCGCTTTATTCTCATTCTTAAAATGTTCGGCTAATTATTCTTAATAATATCCAACTGGAACAGCTAAAATGGATAACATGAAATCGAAAGTTCACTTACAAAAAATTGATAGCTATTCGATCAATAAAATCGAAGCCTTTGTTCGCGATGCCTTATCGGTAATAGACGAAAAGGGCTCTCTGTTTTCAACCGGACAAAAAGTTTTATTAAAACCCAATCTTCTAAGAGGATTTAGCCCGGAATATTGTGTAACCACTCATCCGATGGTTGTTGAGGCGGTATGCAGAGTGCTCAAGGATTTTTCGGTAGGCCAAATCACTATCAGCGACAGCCCTGCTCTGGGCAGTCTGGAAGCGGTTGCTAAAAAAGCAGGGTACGATCCGTTAAAGAAAAAATATGGTTGTAAAATCGTTCCCTTATCTGACCCAGTTCCATTTGAAAATGAAGAAGGGGTTCCCCATTTAAAAATTGCCGGTTGTCTGAGTGAATTTGACCGTATCATCAATCTACCTAAAGTAAAATCGCATTGCCAAATGGCAATGACTCTGGCCATCAAGAATTTATTCGGACTCGTCATTGGCAAGCGCAAACCGATACTGCATTGCCTGGTCAAAAACGACAAGATTAAATTTGGAAAAATGTTGATTGATATTGCGCGGCATGTGAACCCCTGCCTAACCATAGCAGACGGTATTGAAGCCATGCAGGGTCAAGGGCCCATTCATGGCAGCCCCTATCCTCTTGGATTGCTTCTCGCCTCGACCGATATGACTGCATTGGACAGAATAGCCGCCGAGCTTTTAAGTTTTTCCAATGTATATGCGCTTGAAGCAGCCAGACTTAAAGGCTATGGGAATTACGAACTGGAAAAAATTGAAATTTCTGGTGTGACAAACCTATCCAGCTTGACGGTTTCAGACTTTGAACCGGCCCGGGCAATAGATATATCGTTTAATCCTTACCGGATTATGAAGTCATTCCTCAAACAATTTTATGAAATCGGAATTAAAGAAAAAAGAGATGCTTTTAATTAGGAGGACTTATCGAAGTTAACCGAGCAACAACCCAGGTCGAGACCTGTTTCTTTTTTAGTTAAGAAATATTTACCCGGATGAATGAAATTGATAATTTTATTACCTTCCCTGCGCGTTCCCACCAAACCGGATGACCGTAAAATTGATAAATGGTGGGAAGCCTGAGGCTGGCCCATCCTCAAACTCTTTACAATATCCGATACGCTTTTTTCACCCTTGAGCAACAACTGGACAATTTTCAATCGGGTTTCATCACCCAAGGCTTTTAATATGCGAGCACATTCACCAGAATCTGTAGTTGCGTTACTCATAAATTCCAGTATATTGGCTCCTTCAAAAACCTTCAAGTTAAAACCCCAAATAAGGACCCTGGTAGTATGAGCGAAGAGAAGCTAGAGCCAGATAAATGGGTTGAACAATATGGTGACATGCTATATCGGTACACTCTGGTTCGTGTTAAAGACCCCGATATTGCGGAAGAGCTGGTTCAAACTACATTCTTTGCGGCTCTAAAATCTCAGCACACCTTTGCAGGGAAATCGACCGAAAAAACGTGGCTATTTGGAATTTTAAAACATAAAACCATGGATCATTTCAGGAATTCGAAAAAAAACGTTTCCTTAGATATTTCCGAATCCGATACGGATCATATTCATTTCGATCCGTCCGGGCATATGGTCCCCCCTCCCAATAACTGGAATTTGAGCCCAGAAAAAGCCGCTGAAAACAAGGAACTCGCTCAGGTTCTGGCGAAATGCATGGGCGGGTTATCGGAAAAATTTCACCGTCTATTTGTATTAAAAGAAGTAGAAGGGTTAAGCTCAGAGGAAATTTGTAAAGAATTCAATGTTAAACCGACGAATCTATGGGTAATGCTCCATCGTGCAAGGAACCAACTCAAGCTATGCTTGGAGTCAAACTGGTTGAGCAAATAATGAGTACCGAAAGAAAACTATGAAATTACTCATGTCCATTTTTAAGATGACCTGTAAAGATGTCTATCCATTGATTTCTGAAGAGATGGATCGTCCTTTATCTTTAGGGGGAAAGATTCGTTTAAAAATGCATCTTGCAATGTGCAGCCTGTGTGGGATGTACAGTCAGCAGCTACAGGTCTTGCGAAATCTAGCCCAAAAACTCAGCAAAGAAGACAGCGAAGTGATCGAAACTGCCTCTCTAAAGCCCGAAACAAAAGAAAAATTACAGAATTATATTAAGGAACATATCTAAGAAAAAAGGTTCTTATAGTGACTGAAAAAATCCAAAAAACGGACAGCGAGTGGCGGGAAAAGTTAACGGACGAGCAATTCGAAGTTTGCCGAAATAAGGGAACCGAGCGCGCCTTTTCCGGGAAATATTGGGACTGTCATGAAAGAGGAACCTACCACTGCTCCTGCTGCGGCGAACCTCTTTTTTCCTCTATCACAAAATTCGATTCAGGTACCGGTTGGCCAAGTTTTTATAATTCAGTCGATACAAAAGCCATCACTACTGAAGAAGACACCAAATTTTTCATGAGAAGAGTGGAGGTTCTTTGTAGCAAATGTGATGCGCACCTCGGCCACGTGTTTGAAGACGGACCCGACCCCACAGGCCTTCGTTATTGCATCAATTCCGCCTCTCTGGAATTAAAAAAATCTGAAAAAATTTAACTTGTGATCGCCTCAATCACCTCTTCTCGGCGACAAAAACTTTAGTTTCCGGGTGAAACGCAAACCAGGCAAACCAAAACCCCACCACTGACGGCAACTCTTTATCTTTACTGTCTTTAATAACCGCCGTTCTAGTTTTTCTATCATAAAATATTTGAATTGGCATTTTGTTGAATATATCCGTTACCGGCGATCGGCTTTTATTGAGTTCTGAAAATGGATAGGCTTTGGCTTTTCCATCCATTTCAATGCCAATTACTTTTTCCTTGGGAGGGTATTTCGAACTCATGAGACGAACATCAAACATCAACCGCGAGTTTGACTCATATCCCTGGTAGGGGTCACGGTCGTACGGACGCCGGAATCCGGTTTTATCTGACAACACCTTGGCATGAGGATGCTTTTTCTTCCAGGAACCCCAGTTCGTATGTGTCGATGCCAGTAGTTTCAAACGTGTCCCTGTCATTGGCCCTGTCACCGCTTCCGATTTTATTTGTGACCAGAGGCTTTCCGTTTGGTGATCATAAAGAAGCATATCGCTTTGATAAAGCAAACCTGAAACACCGAACTTCAGCCTACGGTTTTTCACATTTGCATCGAATACCATTCCAGTGCCACACAAAGGGCAAAAACTAACCACCACGGGCTGCCCACCTACCTTATCATTTACAATTTCGTGCCAGTTCAAAATTTTAATGGGATACGCTCGAGCGTGTCCGTTATAGGAGAACCCGAGAACACGATCTGCATTTCGCAATAGCGAACCATCCGCTTCTTCCGCAGTCAAAAAACGAGGATTATCTATGGAGGGGATGCCGTCCTTGCCGGGGCCGCCATCTGAAATTTCATCGAGAGGTATGCTGTGCCGGGAATAATCAAAGCCAGAAACAGTAAAAAAAGCCAAACCCGCCAAAACAATAACAAAAATGGCTTTACCTGCCTTTTTCACTCGCATAAGTCGACTCCTTTACCAATCTATATTAGTCGACTAAACCCCTGTCACCTTACAGTGGCTATCGCCACAGGAAATCGGCCTATAAATTCGGTGTGAAATCGTCTCGCCCTTGGCCCTGCGCCTTGTAGCTAGCAGTGCATTTTTGTGGTCAATTGTTGGAGGGCTTCGGAGAACACAGCGTGTAGTTCGCTGCGGATTTTTTTGGAGTCGTATTCCACCATTGAACCACCACTTTTAAGGAAATCGATTTGTTCTTGAATTTTTAGACAACTGTTTTTAGTGTCGCCCTGTTTTTCCCACTGCATCAATTCACAAAATTTGATACCTGCTTCTACAGAACTAATTAATTGAGGATTGATGGCGAGCCCCCTACTTTTCAAATGCTCACTGATTTCCAGGACTTTTTTAAATTCTATTCCAGCCTCGGTATAGTTTTTATCCAGCACATACTGCAAAGCCTTCATCATTGCAATTTCTTTATTCCCTTTGAAGTGAGGATGTGGGACTGGCCCCTTAAAGTAGCGGTTTTCCAGCTCTATCAATAACCCCCATGCATTTTGACGGGTTTTGCTTTGAGACAAAGGATGCTCCGCCGGAAGGTCTTTATTTTCCGGATTGATCTGTTCGGAGATATAAAACCAGGCAAGAGTTTTCATCGCTAAAGGAAGAGCCGATGCGCCCTTGAGGATCGCGTGCTCAATATGATTGAGACCCACCTGCCTTAAGTCCTTGCCCCCTTGCATGATAAAATTACCGATTCCACCCAGGCGGCTGTTCCCGTAACGGTACATTCCCAAACCAAAATATCCATCAACCAGATTGGGGTTGAGTTGCAAAGCCTGCTCAAGATGATTGTCTGCCTGAAAACCATTTACCAGAGCCTCGAATAAATTCCCCTGCCCGTATTCAAAAATCCCAATATAGCCTTCGGCGGCGCCCAAAAACAGTGCGGCCTGGGCTTCCTGACCGGGCGTTTTTGAGTCATCGTCTAATATTTCATTAGCAAGGTCTTTCACACGATTACTGTAGGTTAAAAAATTCGCGGATACTTTTTTAATTTTATATTTACTGGTAAAAGCCAGAGCATGAGTCAATTCTCCCAACAGGCCCGTGTAATTAAAATAATATTTCATCAATTCGACACGGTTTTCCAATGAAGGAGGAGAAGATTCCAAACGATTGATTTCCCCCTGAAAACGTCCGAACCATTCGTCAAAATGGTAGTACATGGAATCCTTTAGAGCCAGAGGTGCCATTTCATCCGCCGTCATCTTATCGAGTTCAGAAGAAAGGGGCCGACCTGAGACCTCCACGCCAATCATTAAGATAAAGAAGCTAATAAATATTAAAGTTTTTCTTTTCATAAAATACTCAGGCTCCTGAACTAGCAGCATAACGGGACAAAAGTTGGCGTATATAACCAACCCGTTGAAAATCTTCCAGTTTCATAAATAATTTCTCTGCTCTTTTTAGATGATAAATAGCTTTATCCGGTTCTGGAATATTTTCACGGTATAAATTCCCCAACATCATATGCCCATCTGCAAAATCAGGCTTTATTCTTATAACTTCACGGAAAGCGGAACAAGCCTCATCATATTTTTCAGCATCTATTAGAGACAAGCCCAGGTAAAATTGCACCTGAACGGAATCTGGTTTCAAGGCTACGGCTTTTATTAAATACTCCACAGCTTCTTTAAACCGAGAATTAATGCGACTGGCAATTCCTAAATAGAAATAAACGTTTGAGTCCTTCGGGCATACCTTTTCAGCACGATTTAGAACTTCAATAGCTTCTTCCGTTTCACCTTGTTTGATGTAAGAAGCTCCTAAAGCCGTGTAAGCATGGATAAATTCTGGGTTAAGGTCTATGGATTTTTTAAAAACCCACACCGCTTTATGCAAGGCATCAATACCATTCTCCTCCATACAACCATAAGCGACGCCCATGTTGTAGTAGGCATCTAGAAAATCCGGCTTGAATCCACGCGCCATTTGATAAGCATCCACAGCGGCCTGATACCATGTCAAGTTTTGCAAACGCAACCCTTCCTTCAACCATTCCTGGGCTGCCTTTTCTTTTTCTTGCACTTCATCTTTCGGTCGATAAAGCTGATGAACCATCGCCGCTTTTTGAAAATCGTTTTTACGAATATAAAGTTGCTCAGCCGTTTCCAAATATTTCACCGCACGTTTGGGATTCCGCAATTTTTTAATATGCAATGAACCCAGCAAATAATGTCCCTCGGCATATTCCGGCCAAACTCTAATTGCTCTTTTAAAAGCCTGTCTAGCTGCAGCATGATAACCAAACTCAAGGTAGGCTTGACCTATCAGGCCACAAATACCGGCAAACACCTGAAGCGGAGCCTCCGTGTTATTTTGATTCATTTCATAAACATCGCGGTTTCTACCTAATCGATCAAAAATAAACGTCAACCAATAATCCGCAATAGCAAAGTCTGGGGCCATGGGAATAATTTTTTTAAATGCAGCATAAGATTTTTTTTCTTTTCCCTGCATCCAGTACGCTGTTCCCAAATCAATATATATTTGCGGGTAATTGGGTTTGAGGCGTGCGGCTTTGCGATAGTTTTCAATTTCTTCTTTTCGATTTCCCAAAGCCATATAAATATGGCCCAACAAATGATATACCGGATAAGCATTAGGGCTCACACGTAAGACGTCGCCAAGCACCGCAATCGCTTCTTTATAAAATCCCTGCGCGGTGAGTTTGATACCCTCCTCAAACAATGCCCGATCTTCCCAGGGATAAGGCAAAAGGTCTTCAATGACCTGTACCAGACGAGGAACAGAAAGCTCCATACTCTGAATGGCTTCAAAATGTTCAGCCACCTCAGGGTTGCTGCTCTTCAACTTTTCGCCAAGCGTGGAAAGGGCAACACCCCCTGCCCCCGTCTTACCCAGACTTTTCTTCACTTTATTCTTTGCCAAATCCAGCCTCAAAAACAATTGGGAGAGATGCGTTTATTTGATTATATTGCAAAAAATCAAATTATCAGAAACCTTTTCAGCCTGCTTGGGTTGGTGAGTAACAAGTAGAAGTGTTCGGTGGGTTTTCAGTTTTTGAATGAGAGATTCTATAATAGCTGTAGACTCGGGGTCCAGCGAAGAGGTGGGTTCATCCATCAGTAGAATTTCGGGTTCCACAGCAAGAGTGCGAGCCATTGCCAAACGCTGCTGCTGCCCCATAGAAAGTGTCGTTGCAAGATTATTCAGTCGGTCTTTAACTTCCTCCCAAAGATTCACTTCTTTTAGCACACGCTCAGCAATAGCACTGTAATCCTTTTTATCAATCTCTTTCATATGCTTTACGCCAAACAAAACATTTTGAAAAATGCTTTTAGGGAAAACACAAGGTTTTTGGTAAATCAGCCCCACCCTTTTGCGCAACTTATAAACATCGACATCAGGATGATAAATATCCTCCCCTTTCACCAAAACTTTACCCGTGAGGTGAAAGTTTTCGATGTGATCATTCATTCGGCACAAACATCTAAGTAAAGTAGATTTTCCACAACCCGAAGGACCAATAATTGCGGTCACCGAGTTTTCTTTAACTTCACAACTAAAATCATCAATTACCTTTATGGAGCCATAGGTAACATTGAGGTTCTTTATCTGAATGGCAGGTCTCATAACTCCGATTCCATTTTCAATTTACTTCTTAATATCCAGGCTATGAAAGTCATAAAAAAAACAAGCGCCAAAAGAACCCCTCCTGCGCCCCAGGCTTGGGCAATTGCATGAGGGTTTGCAGCTTCCTGAGTCAGAACCAGCATATGCGTTTGTAAAGTTGGAATTGGATCTGAAAAGGACTCTGGAAATTGAACACCCGAAAAAGTGGTTGCCGCAAACATGATTGCAGCCGTTTCTCCCGCAGCACGAGCCAGGCCCAACAATACTCCGGTGATGATCCCGTAGTAACTTTGTGGAAGAATAATTGTCTTGATTTGATTCCATTGCGACAAACCCAAAGACATCCCCGTATCCTTATATTGCTCCGGCAAAGCTTCTATTGCCTCACGAATGCTGATTTGCAGTGTGGGTAAAATCATTACAGCAAGAATCAGCGAACCTGTCACCCAGGAAACTCCCGTTTCCAAATAAACTCCGAAAAACAAATAACCCACCAGCCCAAACAAAATTGTTGGTGTGGCATTCAACATCTGTGCAGACTGACGGCAAAACTCCTTGGCTTTTTTTGATTTTAAATATTGTGTCTGATAAATAACAGAACCCAAAGCCACCGGCAAACTGACAAGAACAGCACCTGACATTAAAATTAGGGTTCCTACCATTTGATAAAAAATTCCCCCAGCCCGGCCAAAATCTTTGGAGGCTTCCGTTAAAAATCCGGAATGGAGCGCAGGCAAACCCTTAATAAAAACAGTCGCAAGAATGACCAGAAGCAAACTGGAAATCAATAAAGTCAAAATAGAAAGGACAATAAGCATGACTTTTTCAAAAGTGGACGCGCTCATGAGGTGTGCACCCGCTTGAGGAAATGGTTTCCCAACAAAGTAATTAAGAATACCATCAGGAACAACGTCAGCCCTAAAGCCATCAATGCGCTCCAATGCGTCCCTTCGCCAATGGCCTCTGCAGCTTCGCGTCCTAATTTGGATGGAATCGTTTGTGCGGATGTAAAAATATTAAACCAGGGGTCAGGTATACGATCGAGACTGCCAACAACAAGCATTACCGCAATAGTTTCTCCCATGGCTCGTCCGATTCCAAGCAAAACGGCTCCTACAATCCCCGGAAGCGCCTGAGGCAGGACCACCGAGATGGCCGCTTGCCATTTACTCAAACCCAAACCCAATGCATTTTCCCGGTACTCAGCAGGAACTGCGTGCATGGCATCTTCAGACAAGGTCAATACGGTAGGCAGGATCATGATGGAAAGCAGACAACCTGCTGTCATCAGAGTATTGCCATCCAGCAACCCAAATATATTTTTTATCCAGAGAGAAAGAAAGGAAACACCCAAGAGGCCATAAATAATACCAGGAACTCCGGCCAGAAGTTCTAATATGGCCTTCACAAATCGTCTATAGGAAGAACTTAAAAACTCTGAAGTGAAAAGCGCTACAGCCAGCGCAAGCGGCAAAACCAAAATGCAGGCCAAAGCGGTAACAAAAAAGGAACCGTAAAGCATGGGCAAAGCCCCATAGGATTCACCCACCCACCAATCCTGCCCCAACCAAAAATCAAAACCCTGCAGCTTTAATATTGGATAAGATTCCAGAACAAGAAAAAAAAACAATCCTACGGCACTAGCTAAAAAAATGAAATTCAGACCCGCAAAAATCCACATCATTTATAAGGGAGATAACCACTTTCTTTGACTACCATTTGACCCTTCGGACTCTTTACAAACTCCAAAAACTCTTTAACTTCACCTTCAGGTTCCCCTGCGGTTATAAAACTCAGCTTTCTAACAATGGGGTAATCCCCTTTCGTTATAGTTTCAAGTGTGGGAGAAATAAGATATTTCTTATCTCTTATAGCTACGGCCTTTACTTCATCGTTGGCCCAGGCGTAGGAAAGCATGCCAATCGCCGAATCACTTTGAGCGATTTTTGCTTGTTCCTCGTTGTTTGATCCCGTTACAAGAAGCGTTCCTGGGGTTTTTTGGGTAGGCTTTCCAAATATAAAATCCATAAAAACATGACGGGTTCCCCTATGCCTTTCTTTATCCACAACTACGATTTTTCGGTCCGGTCCCCCCACCTCTTTCCAATTCTTTACCTTGCCCAAATAAATATCACCTATTTGCTTGCGTGTTAGTGATTTGACTCCAGAGTCGTAAATTTCTGACGAGACCACACAGGCTACTGCATCCATTCCCACGGTATGAACCTTGAGGTGAGAACCCTCAAACCGTTTGCGCTCTGACCCCGATAATTCGCGGGACGCCATACCAATATCCGACCTTCCCCGGGCTACCGAGTGAATGCCAACTCCTGAACCACCCGCATTAACAAGAATTCGTAAATGGTGGGCGGACTTAAACCTTTCAGCGGCCAGTGAGGCAATAGGCAAAACTGTGGTGGAACCAACAATCTCAATTTTTGATGGATGGTCTGCGTTTACAGGAAGTGGGGCGACACCGATAACAACTAAAACAAATAATAGGAGTCGAATCATTAAAACAATCTTTGGTGAAAATGTTAAAAATCGCAACATAAAATATATACATCTTAATATATAGATATCTATATATAAAAATCAATAAGAATTCTCTTAATCAAGTCGCGCGATAAAGCACAACCTTACAAAATTTATTGAATGTATTTTAAGGAATTCTAAACCTGCAAAGCATGCTCTAATTTTTGCAGAGCGCCGATGGCAGAAAGATGATCCTGTTCTGCAGCGCGTCTCAGCCAGTGGATGGCTTCGATGAAGTGGATGGGGGTCCCCCGTCCATTTCGATACATCAAACCGAGTTGATATTGTGCATCGCTGTGGCCATGCTCTGCAGCCAGACGAAACCATTTGAAGGCGGCAGCTGCATTATCATTTTGGTAACGGTATCCCAGTTCCACTTGCGCCAGAACGTTTCCCTGGTCTGCTGATTTGTGATACCAATTCAAAGCTTCGTCGGCTTCATTCAGCAATCGTGCGAGGTTATATTGTGCCAGGTCATTGCCTTTCTCTGCTGCACGCCGATACCATTTCAAGCACTCGTGCAAACTTGGCGGGACTCCCTGACCACGCTCATAAAGTTCTCCGAGATGATTTTGTGCCCGCGAATGTCCTTTTCCAGCAGCCTTTCTCAACCACAAAATATCGGATGATTCCGTCCCATCGTCCTGCGATTTCATTTGTGATGTTTTGCGGTACCATTTGGCGGCTTCTTCAAAATCTTTCTCTACGCCCTTGCCCACAAAGTACATTCGTCCAAGGGCCTGAGCTGCTTGCAAGTTGCCTTGCTCTGCCGCCTGTCGATACCAATGCGCACTGTCTTTTTCGCATCCCAGATTTTCCAATAAAATTCCGAGGTGGTATTGAGCCAAATGATTACCCTGTTCTGCTGCCAACAAAAAACATTTCTTAGCTTCGTCCAAATTTTTGTCGGTGTTATAAATTTTCCCCAGACTGAATTGAGCGTAATCATGACCCTGCTCGGCAGCCTTTTCAAACCAGTGAATGGCTTTTTTAAGATTTTGTTTTATCCCATCCCCATTGAGATACATTCTGCCTAAATTGTATTGCGCAAGAACATAACCCTGCGCTTTGTGATACCAGTTTAAAGATTGGGAATGATCTGCGGGAACGCCCTTGCCGTGGTAATACATTCTTGCAAGATGAAAACGACCAAAGACATCTCCTTGCCAGGCGGCCTTGCGATAGCAATTTACAGCTTTCGTCAGATCCTGAGTGACGCCTTTTCCATTTTCATAGAGAATTCCTAAAAATACCTGCGATCGAGTTTCATTTTCTTTTGCAGAACGCTCAAAATAATTAAAAGATTGCTGATCATCTTGCGCCACACCTTCTCCAAGAAAATAAAGCATGCCAATATTGAAAAGGGCTTGTGGATGATCTTTTGCTTTCTGATACCAATGAAATGCTTGCAGAGGATCTCGTTTACAACCTTTACCATAGTCACAGAGCAGGCCTAAAGAGTTCTGTGCTTCCGCATGGCCTTCGTTGCCAGCTCGCTGCAACCACAAAAAAGCTTCTTCATATTCTTTCTGCTCAAAAAAGTATTTTCCCTTTTGGTAAAGATCTTCACCTGTAGGAATAAAGTCGGGAGAAGTTGTTCTTAAAAAATGCCGCGCATGCGCATGGCCTTGTTCGGCGGCGCGACAAATCCATTGCAAAGCCTTTTGTGGAGCCCGAGCCACCCCTTCGCCACAATAGTAAAGCGTGCCCAGTTTAAATTGCGCAAGATCCAAACCATTCAATGCAGCTTTTTTAAACCACCGTGCTGCCTTGACCGAATCTTTTCTCACCCCTTCACCACGATCGTACAAGTCACCCAGATTAAAAAGCCCCGCTTCATTACCATTGAGGGCCGCCTTTCGATACCATGAAATGGCTTTATCATAATCTTGTGGGACACCTTCTCCTTTTTCGAAAAGGACCCCTAACATATTTTGCGCCGTGTCGTTATTTTTCTCAGCAGCCTTTTCAAACCATTTTGCGGCCTGGTCCGAGGCTTTTTCTGTGCCTTTGCCCTGATAATACATCCGAGCCAAATTAAATTGCGCCGCACTGTCATCCTGCTCCGCAGCTTTTTGGTACCAAGTGAGACTTAGCTCAAGATCTTGTTTCACACCCAACCCATTTTCGTACATCAGAGCTAGAAAACCTTGTCCCTTTGCCGAACCCTTTTCTGCGGCCTTTTCGAACCACTTAAATGCTTCCTTGTGATTACAGGAAACACCCGCCCCCTTATAATAAGCTACCCCTAAATTGTATTGAGCCTGGGTTTCTCCAGATTGCGCCTCTTTAAACCAGCTTTCAATTTTCCGCCGTTTCAATTTGCCCATCGTACCCGATCCTGTTTTATAAAGAACGTCGGGAAGATGATCTGTAGCAACAGAAGAATTCCAGGGAATAACAGCCGCTGGGCTTCCAGAGGTGGATTGCTTAATGGGGAGATTAACTTTTAACTCTTGCATATCAGGTCAATTCAAATAAATTCATGGGCTAAATCGCGTATACGCGCTTTGGCCTTGAGGATCTTCTCTTCAATGTCATCGGCTATTTCCTGCAACAGATCTCGCCCTTCTTTTTCTGCCATCTCAATATTATTTTTCAATTGGAACATCTCAGAAAGATTCATGTCTTCCAATTCTTCAGAAATATTATAGAGACGTCCGCGAACCTGGGCCAATTGAAGCACAGCACGTTCCAGTTGTTCCCCTAACTCCAAAGTATCTTCGAGATAACCTTCTGCTTCCCACTCAACCAGAATGGAACGGATGCCCTCTTCATCAAGCTTGTCGTAAGCCTGATTGAGTTTGGCCATCAATTCGTTTCGCTTTTCCCTTTCTTCCATTGAAGAACTCAAGTCAGGGTGAATTTTTTTTGCGACACGACGAAATAATTTTTTAAGATTTTCCGGGGGACTGAATTCTTTTTGAGAGTTTGTTACCTTCTCATTTTTCTCGGAATACTCTTTTGCGTGCTCGCGAGCAGATTCTGCTTCTTCGCGAAACGTGTCCGCCTTAGGGTAAAGTTTTGACGCAAGACTCAACACCTGAGCCTTGACAATATCCATTTCCGCATACTTTGCGCCGACCACCTTCTGGTAGCGAATTTCGAATAAATTCAATTCAGCTTTTTCAGTGGAAAGTTGCAATTCCATATCGGCCAAATTTTTACGCAGCTGGACCAATTCGCGGCGCTTGGCCTGCAACTCTTCAGCTTGAGGACTTAATATCTGAACAACAGATGACATTTCGCTCACACATTTTCATTAACTGGGAATATTTTATTATCGGGCGTTCCCCTCATTAAAACAAGAGGGTTTTAAATTAAATCAGCCCGGAAGAAGCGGCCGTTTTAAACGGTATTGAGGAATTCTTTTACGAATTTCCACCCTAAACGCCCACGCCCATAACTCCTAATAAATCAAACAACTTCGACCATTAAAACAGATTAGACCAATAAAATCAATAGCTTACATTTTAGCGATTTTAGACCTCCGCATAAATTAATGAACCCCTTTAAAATTGGATAGTTCCGGTTAATCTGCTACATTAAATACCGGGTTCCCGGGAGCTTCCAATAAGCAAAAAATAATTAATTTTTCCACTGCAAAATGAAAAAAATACTTATTTCTGACGATTCACCTTTTTTGGTTCACGAAACCCGTAAAAGCAGATGGGCAATTCCTTATCATCCAGAATGCCTAAACGCCAGAATCGATCAACTGCTGACTGGTAATCTGCAATTCATTCAGGGAAAAAGAATTCTCGATGTCGGATCACATATGGGAACATTTGCCTATGCAGCCTTGGAATCTGGCTCAAGCTTCATTCATGGAATTGATACAGAAGAAAAAATGATCGAACGTGGAATGGAGTTGTTTCAGGAATTGAATGTTGCTAAAGAAAAATATTCGATGACGGTCTGCGATGCCATACAATTTCTGGAAACTGTGGAAGAAGGAAGTTTTGACACTGTGCTTTGCCTGGGCATGCTTTATTACACGACAGAACCTTACCGTTTACTGAAACTCATGCTAAGGGCAGCAAAAGAAACGGTAATAATTGATACTTTCACCGCTGCCTATGCAGCCATCCAGGGAAAAGATGCTCCGCAAGTTTATAAAAGTATAAACGAAGAAACTCTTGAGCTTCCAATACTTCTGACGGCATTGACACAACCTGAAAAAAAAGATTATACCCTGCCGCATTCCTTTGACTATCGAAGCAAAGACCTCAGCCTGATCACCCTGCCCAGTGCAACGCTACTCGAAATCTGGTTTCAATCTCTCGATGCTAAATTTACGAAACTCGACTGGTCGGCCCACAGCACACGCCCATGCACCTATCACGACCTGCTCACACCCGATCAGAAAAAAGCCTCCCACTGGGCCGATGTTTATACCAGCGATATAAGAGTTTCCTATTTGTTACATAAATAATTTTAAGAAACGATTTTTTAAATATTGTCATCGCGAGTGACTAAAAGGAACGCGGCGATCCAGTTTTTCTGGATTGCTTCGTCACAATGCTCCTCGCAATGACGGAAAGAGCTAAAACCATATAACTTGCAAAAATTGCATAGGGTTAACGGCCATAAAGCTTATTCGCCTCTATGGCAATTTTCCGGTGGAGGTGTAATACCAGCCAGCGTTTCCCTCCTTCTTTGACGACACCAAAAACCACATCGCGCAACAGAATTCCCGGCTGTTTTTTTTGCAGGGTCTTATATAAGGTATGCGACCATTTGGCGACCAGACCCACCTGATACTTGTTCACCCATTCCAAAATTTTATTTTGTCCGAGAGGCAGCGCAAGGTCCCTTGCCTGGGTCAATTGAGAAACTCGAACTCTTAGCAGCTTGTTCAATACAGGCTTTTGACCCAAACGCCCTATTCCCTCCAGAGAGTCAGCAACCGATTTAAGTAAGTCGCAAACACGTACTTCATAAATGGGACAGGGTGAATCAGAGTGGTAGTGTCGGGCAATTTGATCTGCCAGCGAAAAATAAATTTGTCGGGCTCGCTTCCAGGAAATCGAGGTCGCTGAAAAAAGAATTTCCTTTTTTGAAGAACTCACAATCTGTTCTACATTTTCAGGAAGAGGCAAACTCGGTTCATCCTGCAAGCTATCCCATTCAGCAAGAATGGCTTCCGCTTCCACATCACTCTCTTCAGGATTAGTTCCATATATTTTTATCGCTGCCTCTCCCACCAGCAACATCCACTGAATCAGAAGAGAGCGAACCACCCTTGTTTGCCCAATTAGTAAAACAGGCTTGAGCAAACGATTCCATATTCCCGGGTTCTTTTCTCTATCACTATTATTGTCGTCAGAAGACGAATTGAAACTTTCGAAAATCTGAATAACCCGAAACTGCGTTATGTAATTAATTCGAGGTAAATGGATCACATTCAGAACTTTTTGATTCGCTTCCTGAACGGCTTCGAGAACATCTCCCAATCGAGCTTGCTCCATGGGGGCCCTGGCATCGGGATGATAAATAAAAGCAATTTTTTCAACCAAAGAAAAAGTTTCAGATTTAAAATCCCACTCTTCCAGACTCACTTTCTTTAGTTTCTCGCAAACCCTCAATGTTTCCTGAATCACCTGTTTCTCTTTTTCAGAAGTCGTTGCGCTACCGCGTACGGTGAACGAATCCAATTGTCCACGCAACCACAATAAAAGACGATTGATTCCGGCAATTTCGTTGCGCAATATCGCAAAAAAACTTATCGCCAACGCTATTACTCCCAGCAAAAGAAATAGGAAAATATCAACGAGTGTCATCTTGCACCCGCGTTTTTAATGTAAAAGGGATTAAACATTGGTGTTATATTTACCATATGTGTTCCAGTGGTTAGGGCGCAGCCAAATAACTTATTAAAGGTAAATGCAGATGATTCGCCGCTTCCTCAATCTCCAACTACTGATTCTTCTGGTTTTGATTCTAACCCAATGTAGCGACAAAAATAGCAGCGAATATGTTGATGAAGGATTGCAGTATTTAAGTCAGGAGCAATATAGCTCCGCCAGCAAATCCTTTTTGAAAGCCATTGATAAAGATCCAAAAAATGCTGAAGGGCACTATGGTCTAGGAGGCATTTATAATTATCAAAAAAAATACCAAGATGCTGAGCGCGCATTCAAATCTGTCCTGGAAATCGATCCCACCCATCATAACGCCTGGTATAGCCTCGGGTACACCTACGAATTGATGGGAAGAAAAGACGAGGCGGAAGAGAGCTTTAAAAATTACCGCCGCCTGAAGGGAAAAATGGATTCGCTCATGAGCCAGGAAAAACATTGAGACTCATTATTCTTTTCATCCTTATATTTGTCTGGGTCAATGCCTGCGCGCCCGCCAAGAAACATCGAAAACGATACGCCAAACCAGAATATTCAGATCGCTACAATAAAAAATCCCGCAAAAAACCAACTCAGGCAAAAAAGAAAAAAACTTATAAACTAAAAAGTGTACCCCCCATTGCCGTTGACAGTTCCCTCCTTCCCACTATTTTAAACGAAAAAGATCAGACCTTGATGATCTTGGTCAACAAGGGGAAATATCTGGTCGGGATAAAAAAAATGGCTAGCAGCGGAACATTGCGGCCTGACAAAAATGGCTCCCAATCCTTATCGCTGCCTGCATTCTATATTGATAGAACAGAAACCACCGTAGAGAATTTTAAAAAGTTCCAACCCCGGTACAATGAAAAACTTTACACAAATGGCAAGCCCTGCCCTCAATGTCCGGTCATGGGAATCAACTGGATTCAAGCCAGCAAATATTGCAAATGGGCAGGAAAGCGTTTGCCAAGCGAAGCCGAATGGGAAGCCGCAGCTCGAGGCAATTCCACATTCACCTGGCCGTGGGGAAATGAATTTCTACCTCAACATGCCAACACATTTGGAGAAAAAGACGGACATTTATCAGTAGCACCCGTAGCTTCTTTACCGAATGGTGCAAGCCCTTATGGGGTGATGGATATGGCCGGCAATGTTTGGGAATGGGTGAAAACAGAAAAATCAGATTTGCGAGTTGTAAAAGGCGGTGGTTGGACCAGCTATAAAAACCAGTCAAAAATATCTTTCCGCAATGCAGTCGATCCAAAACTAAAAAATCCCACCTTCGGTTTCCGCTGTGCGGCGAACCGCCGCTCGTAATAGGTCGATACTCTTTTAACCGGTCAGAATAATTGCGCTTCTAGAAATAGTCTTAAATCTTTCGGGGTAATGTTGGAAGGGTATGTATTGACAGGAGTCGGCCAATAGCAGACATAAACCCTGCATAAAGTGCGCAAGGTAAGACTGCATGCTTTTGTTATGTGTGTTTGATAGGCTCACAATTTAAAGCATTTAGTCAATCTGAGCAAATTCCAAACTAAAAGTAGATTCAGCCAAGCTTGTGGTCCAGATACCGGGATTAAAGTCCCCATGTTTGACTAAATCAAATATTAGCTTTTTTTTGTTTTCATCTATATTTGAACCGAGATAGACATTCTTTATTTCATTACCCCTTAGAATTAGCGACTCGCCATCATTGGCCGGTTGGTTTTCGGCCCAAGGGACAAAAATGGTTCTGAACTCTTCTTCGTATTTCCAAACTTCTGATTTAACCAATGCAGGAGTTAAACCAGTGGCATCATTGGAACTTGGATAAACAACCTCTGGATATTTATTTTCATACTGAACTTTAAATGCACAAGATATCGGCATTTTTGTAGCGTCAAACTCCACGCAAAATCCCTTATGCGAGTCAGCGTAATGTGACCAAAATAAAAGGCTATCTTTCCGAGTGGTAAAACTACAGATTCTCGTTTTAGCAAATGCTTGTTGTATCGAATTATATATTGTTGTCTGAAGAAACTTCGGATCTTTCATGTTTATGGAAACTAATTCTTCCGCTTCTTTTTTAGTGTGTCCATTTTCCCTCAAAAGCTTGATAAAGTGTTGCTGAATTTTGCGAACCTTTTTAGCTTCTTCGGGAAAACTAAAATGCGGCTTACATTCAAATGGATCATTAAATTGAGAGGGGAGAGGGTGGTATAATTTCCGCTTGTTAAAGAGATGGTTTAGATGTTCAACCCGGTCCAAATTGATTTTATAAAATCTAAATAGCGAATTGATGCCGCATTTATCAGGAAAGGGATGGGACTCGGCAAAATTTTTCGGCATTAATAATTTAGTCATTTAATACAGTTATCTCCAAGAACAGCAACGGGTCGTTAAAATATATGTCCGCTTTGGGTGGTGGTCTCAATAGGTCAACGCAACACTATAATCTTTAAATAAAAAGATGGAGTGTTGCAAATGGCCTACAGAACCCGAATTAGATATACTTCTGCACAGAAACAAGAGATATGGAATCGCTGGGAAAAAGGCGAATCTCTAAGTGAGGAGAAAGAGGCTATCGTAAAAGGGGCAACTTTACTGAGAGCTTGATGGGAATCGACCTACTGGCCCCACGCCGAGTGGGGGAAGAGAGGCCGGCGAAAGAATCGCCGGCCGAGCTCCTACAAACATTTTATTCAAACTAGGCGGGTTTGAATCAGGAACAACCTGAAGTTGCTCCGCAGGTCATGCATTTTAAACACGTGCCGTTTCGCACCAGCGTTAAGCTGCCGCATTCTTGGCACGCATCTCCTTCATATCCTTTAAGCTTGGCAATCACCGCTGTCGTGGCGACCGCAGTGCCCTGCTGACTGCTCAGTTTCGCGGCACCGTTGCCATTGCCATTTCCGTTGCCATTTTCTGTTCCATGACCGTTTCCATTTTTGGGAACAGCCTTGACCACGGGAGCCGTCTGCACATTTGTTTCTGCTGTTGTTGGTGTCTCTTCATCCAAAACAAGGGGCAGAGTATTATCATCGTCTTCATCGCTCGACTGCTGGTCTTTTTTTCCAATAGAATCGGAGCGCAAATCATCTGGGGTTACCTGTGCCAAATCGTTACGGCCGAGATAGGAAATGGCCAGTTCGCGGAAAATATAATCAATCGTGGAAGTGGACATGCTGATGGACTTATTACCCGTAACCAATCCATTGGGTTCAAAGCGGGTAAAGACAAAAGCGTCTGCAAATTCTTCCAGAGGAACCCCATGTTGCAGTCCCAATGAAATGGCAATTGCAAAGCAGTTCATTAAACTTCGGTAGGCGGCGCCTTCTTTATGCATATCGATAAAAATTTCGCCGAGAGTGCCATCTTCATACTCACCGGTTCTTAGATAAACTTTGTGTCCGCCGATCGATGCTTTCTGAGTGTAACCTTTACGTCTATGCGGAAGAGCGCGACGTTTGTGCTGAATTATCTGGATCACTTTTTCAGCAGCTTTCAGTGCAGGTGCGATTGCAGGAGCCTGTTCGACCTCATCGTCTTCCATTTGCAATTGTTTGAAGCTTTCGGTTGCCACACTGTTTAGAGGTTGGCTGAGTTTGGAACCGTCTCGGTAAACTGCGGTTCCCTTTAGCATGAGCTTCCAACTGAGCATATGCGCTTTTTCTACATCTTCAATGCTTGCATCATTTGGCATATTGATGGTTTTAGAAATGGCACCGGAAAGAAAAGGCTGAGCAGCAGCCATCATTTGTATATGTGCTTCCGGGCGAATGAAACGCTCGCCATATTTTCCGCACTTGGTGGCGCAATCGAAAACCGAGTAATGTCTTTCTTTAAGATGCGGAGCATTTTCAACAGTCATGCGCCCACAGATAAAATCGTTGGCCGCTTGAATTTCTTCGTCGGTATAACCTAAATGCGCCAGCAAGTTGAAGGTAATAGAATCTAATTGTTCATCATCCAGTTTTAAAACGTCTTTGCAAAAATTTTCTCCCAACACAAATTTGTTGAAAGCAAAACTGACATCAAAAACTCGTGGAAGTTCGAGTTGGATGCTATCTACCACTGCATCGGTGAAACCTTTGTTCTTTAGAGATGCACGATTAATATATGGAGAAGAATCGAGGCTTCCTGATCCCACACAATAGTTAACAATATCTTTAACCTCTTCCGGCTTGTAACCCAACCGCCGTAGAGCACCGGGAACCGACTGGTTGATGATTTTGAAATAACCACCGCCTGCAAGTTTCTTATATTTGACCAATGCGTAGTCAGGCTCAATACCGGTTGTGTCGCAATCCATTAACAGGCCAATGGTGCCTGTTGGAGCAATGCAGGTCGTTTGTGCATTTCGAAAACCGTATTTTTCTCCCAGAGCCAACGCATCGGCCCATTCTTTTTGTGCCGAATCCAGCAAATATGCCGGGCAATGCTCCGCTTGAATTCCTTGAGGGAAAATGGTGAGGCCATCGTAATCATGAGCTTCGACGTTATGAGCGGCCCGCCAATGGTTTTTCAACACACGCAGCATGGAAGTTTTATTTTTCTCGTAATGAGTGAATGCTCCCAACTCTTTAGCAATTTCTGCGGACATTGCATAAGAAGACCCGGTTGTAATTGCAGAAATGGCTCCGGCAATGGCCCGGCCTTTTTCAGAATCGTAGGGAATGCCCATGACCATGAGCATCGCGCCGAGATTTGCGTAACCCAAACCAAGCGTGCGGAACTCATAACTCTTTTGCGCAATCGCTTTATTTGGAAATTGCGCCATGGAGACAGAAATTTCCAGAGTGAGAGTCCACAATCGGCAAGCATGTCGATAATCTTCTACTTCAAATAATCCTTTTTCCTCGTTATAAAATTCCATCAAGTTGATTGAGGCCAGGTTGCAAGCCGTATCATCGAGGAACATGTATTCTGAGCAGGGATTGGATGCACGTATCTCGCCATCTTCAGGGCAGGTATGCCATTCGTTGATCGTGGTGTGAAACTGCAGTCCCGGATCGGCACTGGACCAGGAAGAAAAATTTACTTTATCCCAGAGATCTCTTGCAGATATAGTTTTAGCAATTTCGCCATCGGTTCTACGGATCAGATTCCAATCGCCATCGCATTCAACATTTCTCAGGAACTCATTGGTCAAACGAACCGAGTTGTTGGAGTTTTGCCCCGAGACGGTCAAATAACCTTCAGAAGTCCAACTAGTATCATATTCTTCAAACTCAATATCTTTGGTGCCCTGCTGCGCCAGTTGGATAACCCGGTAAACATAATTTTCAGGGATAAAACAATCGAGAGCTTTGCGAACCGATTTTTTGAGAGGTTTGTTTTTCTGCACATCAAAACGAGTTTCGTCTGTCAGACCTTCAGCCCAGCAAGCTTTTATAACTTCTTTCAGGCAACGTCGAGTGATGCGACTTCCTGCAGATAGAGCCGCAACTTTTCTCTCTTCTTTGACCTTCCATTCGATGTATTCTTCGATATCGGGATGATCCATATCGAGCGTGACCATTTTGGCAGCGCGTCTTGTGGTTCCACCGGATTTAATAGCTCCTGCAGCCCGATCGCCAATTTTCAAAAAACTCATGAGACCAGAAGATTTCCCGCCTCCCGACAATCCTTCCCCGGAACCTCGAAGGTTGGAAAAGTTACTTCCCGTACCTGAACCAAACTTAAACAAGCGAGCCTCTTGGCGCCACAAGTCCATAATTCCACCGTCGCCCACCAGATCATCGTTTACTGAAAGAATGAAACAGGCATGCGGCTGTGGCCTTTCGTAGGCATTTGCAGATTTCTGTAATTTACCGGCAGCTTCATCAAAATAATAATGCCCCTGTGCCGGGCCTTCCAAACCATAGGCCCAATTTATTCCTGTATTGAACCATTGTGGAGAATTAGGAGCGGCAAGTTGACGCACCAGCATGTAACGCATTTCGTCATAATAATTGCGCGCCATCTCTTCACTATTGAAACTATTGTTCTTCCATCCCCAGTAAGTCCAGCATCCGGCTAATCTGTGGATCACTTCCTGTGAGGTCGATTCTCGCGTGTATTGAGCAGAAACAGGGAGCTGATTGAGCGCTTCTTCATCTGGCACGGAAGGACAAAGCCACTCTGGCATTCCCGGCTCAAATTTCTTTTTCAATCGTGCCGGGACACCCGCCTTACGAAAATATTTTTGCGCGATGATGTCAACAGCCACTTGCGACCAGGAATCTGGAACAAGAACGTTCTTGATTTCCGCCACCAAAGAACCGTCAGCGTTGTTGATTTTTGATACTCGCTCGACAAACTTAATCCCCTCGAGAGGGTCTTGGGTTTCTCTGGTAAATTTCCGGTCAATTCGCATAAAAACGCTCCGTCAAATCTGGATTTATTAGGGCCAATAAAATTAGCTAGTTATATCGAAAAAGGGGCATATCATTTTTTTTGCTTCTCCCCGCCCTTTTTGCTTAGGTCTTTAAAAATCAAATACTACACAAAATATCTATATTTTGTGTTGCCAAACAAAATATATACAAGATGTGGTGTTGTCAACGAAATTCTGTGACCACTTTGTAACTTTCGACCAAGGCCACTTTTCATAAAGGTTTCGGCTACATCGGAAACCTGAATTATAGACGAACAAAAAACGAAAATCAAGAACCCCTCGCCCAGAAATTTAACAACTATTTGATTTCTAAGGAGTTATATGGCCTGAATTTGCGGAATTTCTTTACAAGCCGGTCTTATGGGCGAGACCAGCTCATCGATATCTTACCGACAAATTCCATAAGGCGAAATGGGCTTTCACCGGAATTTTCGGTCAATTTTATGTGAGTGGCATCGGCTCTATCCTGTCCGAATGTGGGGTCCATCGCTCTCCATTCGCCCACAAAAACTTCCGGCCAGGCGTGATAAAGGAACCCTTCATACTCTTCAGAGTACACTAATCCATTGACAATGCGGGTTGGAATTCCTGAAGCCCGGGCCAAAGCCGTAAACAAAAATGTATGAGATTGACACTCGCCCCGCCTTTCGAGAAGAGCATCCAGAGCCGTAACCGTATCCACCATTTCCTTTCTCAAGTTCAGGTGCACCCACAAATTAATGTCCCTAGCTAACCGCCATTTACTTTTTTTATCGGCAGAAAGCTCTCTTGCCAGGGCTCTTATCATCTTGTGATTGGACTGCACCTCAGCGGTCTCTTCCAGGTACTTCGGGTCAAGCTCCGTTCCATCCGCTTTTGCGGAATTGAGATCAATGTGTCCTGGTTCACTTTTTACCCTTAATTTGGCGATGTAGTTTCCATCTGCCTGTTTTTCAACGTTAAGAATTTTTTGGCGGTGATCTTCAGGAATGGCATCGGGTGAGCTAACAGGATGAATTTGATAAACCAGATCAAATGTGTTTTTGGGGCGAGGCACAGGTTTATCCGGTTTCACCAGACTCATGGTGATAACGCTACTGATGGTCATCGCCTCATCTATTTTTTGTGCGACCTCTGCCTCTTCCTTGAACGATTCAAATCCCATATTCGTGGTTTCGCGATACACGGTGGCATCGTGCGCCACCCACATTGTCGACTCCATGCCACTGAAGGTTTGACGAATCACAAAAGTTTTAATCGGTTGGCCCTGGTATTGCAGCGTTTCTTCTCGCAGGATCTCATACTTTAAGTCCACCACCATTTGTAAAGATTCCACGAACAAGGGCAGTTCGCCCTGCTGGCCTACCTTTAACCCTGCGGATACCAGATTTATAAGAAAAGTCGAAGAAGGAGCTGTTTTTTCAGTAAACTTCAATGTCTTTTCTTTATCGTAACCTCGCGACTTGGTTCGATAACGAAGCTCATTTCCTTTCAGCTTGCCTTCTACCTGCTGCCGGTGGCCTGATATTTCCTGCAGCAGAGAAAAGCTGGATAGCTTGAAATCTGAACTGAGCCGTGTGGTTTGCTTAATGGTGGTGGATTGATCTTCTGACTTCGAACGGATATTGAAAAAGACGGTCGAGTCCATCACAATTCCATCTGGACCCCAGCGGGTTTTCGATTTGGTGAAACCCATCTTTTTCCCCTGATAATAGGTTCCAAGCCAATCTTCCCTTTCCCCCGAACCTTCAAACAGGGGTTGGGAATACGCGGAAAGGGCGAAAACCAAAAATACTAAATTGAGGAAAATATTAATCATGATCCGCTTTATTGGAACATGGCAAAACTTAATCTACAAGAACAAAGGTTTCAAAAATGAGTGGCACTGGCCCAAGCCACAATCCTTAATAGCTTACCTATCAAGCGTGAAAAGAAATCTAATGCAAGAAGATATGAAGCCGTGCTAGTATTGGCGTTTTACCTTTTACGCTAATTTTATTTCATAAAAGCTTATGATTGACCCCCAAAAGGTCCCGACCTATCTGACTTTCGATGATGTTTTGCTGCTTCCTGCGTACTCCAAGGTGTTGCCTACAAACGTAGATATTTCTACCCGTTTGACGCGAAAGATCAAGCTGAAATGCCCCTTGATTGCCGCACCCATGGATACCGTTACCGAAACGAATTTAGCCATCGCTCTGGCGCAGGAAGGAGGCATCGGTATCATTCACCGAAATCTCACGCCAGAAAGACAAAGAAAAATGGTCGACAAGGTAAAACGATCGGTGAGCGCAATGATCCCGGACCCTATCACCATGGAGCCTGAGCAAAAAATCAGCGAAGCGCTTGAAGTGATGAGAAAATACAATATTACGGGGATCCCCATTACCCAGAAGAAAAAACTCGTTGGCATTTTGACCAATCGAGATTTGAGGTTTGAAACCAACCTCAATAAAAAGATAAAATCTCTGATGACCCAGGAAGATTTGGTCACCATCCCTGAAGGAACCCCGCTTTCAAAGTCGAAAGAAATTTTGCACGACAACCGAATCGAAAAACTATTGGTGGTCGACAAAAAAGGCCACCTAAAAGGTCTAATCACAATTAAAGACATTGAAAAAGTCAGCCAATTCCCCAATGCGGCGAAAGATGCCAAAGGCAGACTTTTAGTAGGAGCGGCGCTAGGTGTCACCCAAAATCCGGGCGAACATATAGAAGATCTGGTTCGAGTTGGGCTGGATGTTCTGGTGATTGACAGTGCACACGGTCATTCAGAAAAAGTATTGAGCACCATCCGCGAAATTAAAAAATCTTTCCCCAAACTGCAAATCATTGGCGGCAACGTTGCCACGGCAGAAGGCACAGCAGCCCTGATCAAAGCCGGAGTTGATGCAGTAAAAGTGGGAATCGGTCCCGGCTCCATTTGCACCACACGAGTTGTGAGCGGTGTGGGAGTTCCGCAGATATCCGCAGTCGCCGAATGTGTGAAGGTGGCGGAAAAGAAAAACATCCCCGTCATTTCAGACGGTGGAATCAAGCTCTCTGGAGATGTGACGAAAGCCATCGCAGCAGGAGCCAGCACCGTAATGATCGGTTCATTATTTGCCGGCACTGAAGAAAGCCCAGGCGAAAAAATTCTATACCAGGGAAGAAGCTATAAAGAATATCGTGGTATGGGTTCGATCGGTGCTATGTCGCAAGGTTCAAGCGACCGTTATTTTCAGGAGTTGGAACTATCCGAAAGCAAACTGGTCCCTGAGGGAGTCGAAGCCCGCATACCCTACCGAGGGGCACTTTCCTTTACGGTTCATCAGTTGCTAGGAGGCCTTCGCGCCGGAATGGGTTATTGCGGCGCCGCGTCCATTAGCGAATTAAGAAAAAATGCATCGTTTATAAAAATTACTTCTTCTGGACTGCGCGAAAGCCATGTCCACGATGTGATCGTCACCAAAGAAGCACCCAATTATCACATCGAATAGATATACCCTTTAACTCCACAAAGCATGACAGACCAACTACACGAACAGAAAATTCTTATTCTCGATTTTGGGTCGCAGTACACCCAGAATATCGCCCGCAAAGTCCGCGAGTGTGAGGTGTATTGTGAAATTCATCCCTGCACTGTGTCGCTTAATAAAATCATCGAGTTTAAGGCAAAAGGAATTATTCTTTCAGGTGGGCCCGCAAGCGTTCTTGACTCAGGCTCCCCCTTGTGCGACCCGAAGCTATTTGAGCTGGGCATCCCTGTTTTAGGCATCTGCTATGGCATGCAACTGATCACCCACCTATTGGGTGGCAAGGTCGATCCATCTGACCAGCGAGAGTTTGGTCGCGCAGAATTGATGCTGAAAGAATTTTCCCATCTATTCGAAGAAGTCAAAAACAATTCCACAGTATGGATGAGTCACGGCGACCGCATATCCAAGCTACCTAAAGAATTCAAATCTATCGCTTTTACCGGCAACTCTCCCTTGGCTGCCATTGAGAATCCAATAGCCAAAATTTATGGTTTGCAATTTCACCCGGAAGTGGTCCACACCGTTGAAGGCGAAAAAATTCTCAAAAACTTTCTATTCAAAATCTGTGAATGTGCTGCCAATTGGAAAATGGAATCGCTGGTAGAATTTATGATTCAGGATATTCGCAGACAGGTAGGCGATGAAAAAGTAATCTGCGGACTGAGTGGCGGTGTCGACTCATCGGTGACTGCCGTTCTGATACACAAAGCTATCGGCGACAACCTATATTGTCTGTTCATTGACAACGGACTTCTTCGCACCGGAGAAAGAGATAAGGTAGAAAAAACTTTTCGCGACAACTTCAATATCAATCTGGATGTGATCGATGCATCGGACCAGTTCCTCGAAAATCTGGAAGGCGTAACCGACCCCGAAAAAAAACGAAAATCTATAGGCAAAACGTTCATTGATGTGTTTGAGAAAGAAGCAAAACGCCTTGGCGATTTCACTTTTCTCGCGCAGGGAACTTTATATCCCGACGTAATTGAATCCGTCTCCTTCAAAGGTCCTTCGGCGGTTATCAAATCGCATCACAATGTAGGTGGCTTGCCAGAAAAGATGAATTTGAAATTGTTGGAACCGTTCCGCGAATTATTCAAAGACGAAGTTCGCGAACTTGGAAAGGAGATGGGGATATCCGATGAAATCATCAACCGCCAACCTTTCCCGGGACCAGGACTCGCCATACGCATTTTGGGAAACATCACTCGCGAGCGGCTGGATATTCTATGCGCAGCAGACAAAATTATTCTTGAAGAAATAAAAGCCGCAGGTCTTTACAACGATCTATGGCAATCGTTCGCAGTTCTTCTCCCCGTCAAAACCGTTGGAGTTATGGGAGACTCACGCACTTATGAAAACGTGATTGCCATTCGAGCCGTCACCAGTACGGACGGTATGACCGCAGATTGGGCGCACCTGCCCTACGAATTGCTCGGCACCTTTTCCAACCGAATCATCAACGAAGTCCACGGCGTCAACCGAGTGGTCTACGATATCAGCTCCAAACCCCCCGGCACCATCGAATGGGAATAGCCCACTAGGCGTGGGGCCCATAGGTCTATCCCCGTAAAGCAAAAAAGGTCGTTGAGCCTTTTACTATAGTCCAGCACCATTTCCGTCTTCACTAGAGGCCGAACCGCCGCTGGTAAATAAAACGCCCTAACCCCAGCTTTAGATGACTATAATATTGTCATGAAATATTTTGGCATTATTATTTTTATCTTCCTGACTTTTTGTCCTGTTACTTCTTTTGCATCTGAAATGGTAGAAATACCTGCCGGGCAGTTCATTATGGGTAATGATCACGACAGCCACGCCACACCTCAGCATAAAATGCATCTGAAAAAATTCTCCATTGATGTCTATGAAGTTAGCAACGAAGAGTTTGCTATAGAAAATCCACAGCATACTTTCTGGGAAGATTCCGGCGCTCATCCCGCCACCAATATCACCTGGCAAGAAGCACAAGCTTATTGCGAAAAAATTGGCAAACGGCTTCCCCGAGAAGAAGAATGGGAAAAAGCCGCACGTGGAGAAGATGCTCGCATCTACCCCTGGGGAAACAAAAAACCGAGAAAGAAACCGCATCCCTTTTACTCAGGGCTGATCAAGCGCCGGGTGGGACTCAACAAAAAAGACATCTCCCCCTATGGCGTTCGTGATATGGCAGGCTCAATCTGGGAATGGACCGCAAGCGATTTCTATAAAAAAAAGATAACAAAGGGTGGACTGTGGAACTTCCATCTGGAATACGAGTTCAGTAAAATTTTTGATCGCAATCTGGTTTTATCGTCGAGCCGATTGCCTTTTTTGGGGTTTCGATGCGCACGTTAGGAAAATTAACACGTCGACTGTTTCTTGAACGCGGATTGTGGGCCACCTCCATTCTTTTCTGGAACTGGCTTCGCGGGTCAGTAAAAGCAGAAGAACTACACTCTTATGAAGGCACCGACTTCATCGGGAAAACTCGCGAGGGGGAATTCAAAAACTTTTATATCAATTTCTGGAAACCGATGCGCCGCATCAACGGTGATACCTGGAAACTTAAAGTCAGCGGACTCTGTGACGCACCCCAGTCTTTCACAATGGAAAATTTTGATTCCTTCACCACAACCACACAGTCCTCGCGCATGAAATGTGTGGAGTGCTGGTCGGCACGCGCTCAATGGTCAGGATTTTCGATTCAAGACTTGGAACAGTTGGTTAAACCTCAATCGGCTGCCAAGGGAGTTCTCTTTCATTGTGGGGATGAGTACAAAGAATATCTGTCGCGGGAAGCATTGAATCAGGATCGAGTTCTCTTAGTGCATTCGATGAATGGCAAACCACTCTCAGATGCACACGGATTTCCTTTACGGTTGATCGCGCCTTCCAAATACGGTTACAAAAACCCGAAAGCCATATTGGAAATGGAATATGTATCCGAACATCAGGCAGGAACGTGGAGCAAAATCGGGCCTTATTCTACCGACGGCACCATCCTCCCTGGCACCGATCACCCACTTGAGTTTGGCAAAGAGCCTCGACGTATTTCAGGTGGGGAAATAACGGACTATTAAAAATCTTCTTCTACACCAAAATTTTCCTGTAGGCGTAGCCTACCGGGGGCTGGCGGCAATGTTGCCACCATCGATGGTGAGAATGCTGCCCGTAGTTTTTTCGGCGAGAGCGAGATTGAGGAATCCCTGCGCCACATCCGTGTCATAAACTTCTTGTTGTAGCAGATTGGATTTAAAATAATCGTCTGCTGAAAGACCTCGCGCCGCGGCACGTTCCGTTACAACTTCTTCTGAGAAGAGAGAAGTACGGATGCGATCGGCATTGATAGCGTTGGAACGGACACCAAACTGCCCGTAGTCGAGAGCGTATTGTTTGGTCAATGCCACCATTGCAGCTTTAGGAAGTGCGTAGGGACCAAAATCTTTTCCCGGATTAAACGCAGCTTTTGAAGCATTGAATAAAAGCACCCCACCGGTTTTTTGAATTAGAAAAAGCCGAACGGCCTCGGAAGCCAACACCTGATGCGCGAAAAAGTTCAGTTCAAAACTCTGACGCAATGCTTTTAAATCAATGGAACCTATAGCCCCTTGCATGGCGTTGCCGGCGTTGGATATCAAAAAGTCTACTCCACCATAATTAGCAACGACTTCTACAAATGAATCTCTTACGGCATCTTCATCGACTACGTTGAGTACCCGCGCCGTGACACCCACTTTATATTTTTTGCGAATCGCCTCTGCCGCTTCATTGAGTTTGCCTTCTGATAAATCCGCTAGATACAGATTCGCCCCCTGCTTGGCAAAAAGTCTTGCGGTCGCCAGACCGATGCCCGATGCAGCGCCTGTGATATAAGCAACTTTACCCTGAAGTATCGGGGCTTTACTTTTACCCAGTTTCGCCTGCTCAAGAGACCAGTACTCCATATCAAACAAGTCTTCGGATTTTAGAGGAACGTAGTCTCCCACCGAAAACGATTTATGAATGATATCTATAGTATGCTGATAAATATCTGCGGAAATTTTTGTTTCTTTAACTGTTTTACCGATGGTGACCAAACCAAGACCTGCAACCAGCAAAACCCTGGGCAGCGGATCAAGTTCTGTTTTATCGACCCTTTTAGCCTCTTTATTTGCTTTAAAGTATCGGTGATAATTTTCGTAATAGGTTTCTAACGCAGAAGTTATTTCATCTCGCAACGCATCCGCGTCCTGCCATTGTTTCAAATTTAATAACAGAGGTTTCTGTTTGGTGCGGATCACATGATCTGGCGTAGCTGTCCCTACTTGCGACCAGGAAGAACATTCTTCACTGGATGCAAAGGCTTTGGCTTTTTCGTCTTTTCTATGATGCACCACCCAGGATTTATCAGACTTTAGCCCATACAGTCCACGCAGTACCGGGGACAATGCATTCAGTAGATTTTTTTCACCGGCATCAATAGCGGGCCCATTAAGCGGAGTTAATGCCTTTGGCGGTTTATTGGCAATATATTCTTCAGCCTTGGTCACCGCATGAATGTGTCGATCGTAACTTTCTTTAGCTGTCGAGCCGAAAGTGAACAAACCATGATTGATCAACATCAGCCCTTCCACGCTCTTATCTTTTTCGTAAACCTCGGCGGCGGCCTTCGCTAACGCAAACCCCGGCATGATGTATGGAACAATGCCAATGGTGGCACCATAAATCTCCTGGCACACTTTTTCCGCATCCGGTTGATTTGCAATTATCAAACTGGAATCGGCGTGAGAATGGTCAATAAACTTATGCGGCAAAAAAGCGTGCAAAAGAGTTTCTACAGATGGATTGGGTGAAGAAGCGTCCAGAAGATGGGTTCGTTGTTCATTGACCATATCTTCATCGGTTAAAGAATCCAGATCCCTCAATTTAACCAGGTGATCCAATAGAACACCTGGGAGCCCGGGGGGTTCCAGAGTATCCAGGTCCCAGCCGCTTCCCTTAACATAAAGCACATCAACTTCTTCATTCACTTTATTTCGGGTGCGCGATTTCACCGAAGTATTGCCTCCTCCATGAAGGACGAGTGCAGGGTCTGCACCGATCAATCGCGAAGTATAGACACGCAGGGCGATATCTTCATGGACATCGCTGTATTGTTCAATCGCGGCCTGTGCCGACGAATCTTTCCATTTGTTTTCCATAAATTTTCCTTATTTTATTGCCGCAAAGCACTTGCCACCCAAAACACCCTCAAACATCCAAGATTTGTAGCAGGATTATAGTTGGAATTTGTGATTCGGGGAAAAGAATTTCGGCAAGAAAAAATGCGCGATACTTTCTAACTCATTGTTTATCATAATTTTTCAGGTCGGTCAAAAAATGACCTTTGTATTTTTTTTAATTCCTGCTACAAAGCCTGCTGATTTCAAACTTTTTCTGTGTTAAGGTTCGCAAAATGCTTGCCCAAATACATGTAACATTTAAAGAAGGTGTACTTGATCCACAGGGGAAAACCGTCCACCATGCGTTGAACGATTTGGGTTATGATGAGGTACTTGACGTAAATGTTGGAAAGTATCTCGAAGTAAAACTCGACTCTGTTTCTGAAGAGGAAGCGGAAATTCGAGTGCGGGAAATGTGTGAACGGCTCCTGGCAAATACGGTTATTGAATCCTTCCGTTTCAAACTGGTCTCCACTGAATAGAACCCACTAATCGAATCGGTCAAACATGAAGTGTGGCATAGTTGTTTTTCCTGGATCAAATTGCGATCACGATTGCTACCACATCCTTAAAAACATTCTAAATCAAGATACCCATTGGTTATGGCATAAGGACAGTATTGACCTGAGCTCTTTTGACCTGGTGGTTCTACCCGGCGGATTTTCTTATGGAGATTATCTGCGTGCAGGCGCTATCTCCCGCTTTTCCCCCATCATGAACTCCGTCATTCCTTTCGCCGAAAAAGGTGGAAAGGTTCTTGGCATTTGTAATGGATTCCAAATTCTCCTCGAGTCCGGCCTTTTGCCCGGCGCATTGATGCAAAATCACACACGAAAATTTATTTGCAAGAATGTGTACGTTCGGGTTGAGTCCACTAGCACTCCTTTCACTCAGGAATGCCAGGATAAATCAGTCCTTGATATCCCTATCGCGCACCACCAGGGAAGCTACTATATTGACCCACACTCTTTAGGCGATATGGAAGAAAGAGGACAAGTACTTTTTCGTTATTGTGATGCGAAAGGCAATATTACCGAATCGAGCAATCCAAATGGTTCTGTGGGTTCCGTTGCCGGGATTTGTAATGAGCAGAAAAATGTTATGGGAATGATGCCACATCCCGAACGCTGTTCGGACCCCCTATGGACCAATACAGATGGGCAAAGCATTTTTAAATCTCTTATCGCGCAAAGCTGAATATAAATGCAAAACGAACCTGAAATCACTGCACAACTTGTTAAAGACCACGGCCTAACAGGTGACGAGTATCGACGCATTCTGGATTTAATTGGACGTCAGCCAAATTTTACCGAGCTGGGTATTTTCTCAGTGATGTGGAGCGAGCATTGCAGTTACAAAAGTTCTCGCCCGTTTTTAAAGAAACTACCCACTGAAGGCCCCAACGTACTGCAAGGCCCCGGAGAAAATGCCGGAGTCATAGATATTGGTGATGGGCTCGCCGTGGTTTTTAAGATTGAAAGCCATAACCATCCCTCATTCATCGAACCGCACCAAGGCGCGGCAACGGGGGTGGGTGGAATCATGCGTGACGTTTTTACAATGGGCGCACGACCCATTGCCTTGCTGGATTCTCTGCGCTTCGGTGATCTGGAGGAACCGCGTACACGATTTTTATTGAACGGGGTAGTCGATGGTATTTCCAGTTATGGAAACTGCACTGGCGTACCGACGGTAGGTGGAGAAGTTTATTTCGACTCTTGCTACAACGGAAATATTCTCGTCAATGCCTTTTGTCTGGGGCTGGCAAAATCAGACGGCATCTTTCTTGCCAAAGCCGGTGGAGTGGGCAACCGCATTTTGTATGTCGGCTCTAAAACCGGGCGCGATGGAATTCATGGTGCCAGCCTTCTAGCTTCTTCTGAATTTGATGACACAACCGAAGACAAAAGACCTACGGTGCAGGTGGGCGATCCTTTCACTGAAAAATTGTTAATCGAAGCTTGCCTTGAAATAATGGAGTTCGACTGGGTCGTGGGCGTTCAAGATATGGGAGCTGCAGGGCTCACCTCATCTTCATTTGAAATGGCGCACCGCTCGCAAGCGGGTGTGAGAATGGATTTATCGAAAGTTCCATTGAGAGAAGAGGGAATGACTCCCTACGAAATCCTGCTTTCTGAATCACAAGAAAGAATGTTGTTTGTGATTGAACCCGGAAATGAAGAGAAAGCCATTGCCATTCTGGAAAAATGGGGTCTTGATGCTGCAATCATCGGGGAGGTCATTGAGGAAACAGGAGTCCGCATCGAATTTGAAGGCAAAGAAGTGGTCAACCTGCCCACCTTTCCCGTTGTCGATGGCGCTTTGGATCTGAAACGAGAAACACAACGCCCCGAGTACCTCGATAAGGTTGGGCAGCTGAATTTGACCGAATTGCCGGAACCCGCACGAGGCGACAAAGCGTTTACAAAATTATTGGCTTGCCCCAACATCGCCAGTAAAGAATGGGTCTATCAACAATATGATCATATGGTGCGTCTCAACACGCTGGTTTTACCCGGTTCAGATGCGGCGGTTTTGCGTATCAAGGACACTGAAAAAGCCGTGGCCATATCTGTGGATTGCAATAGCCGCTTTTGCTACCTCGATCCCTATGAAGGAGCCGCTATTGCAGTGGCTGAGAGTTGTCGTAATCTGACATGTTCTGGTGCCACTCCCATTGGCTTAACCAATTGTCTTAATTTTGGAAATCCTGAAAAACCGGAAATCATGTGGCAATTCGAACAGGCCGTACAGGGAATCGGGGATGCCTGTCTTTATTTTGACATTCCTGTAGTCAGTGGAAACGTCAGCCTCTATAATGAAACCAAAGGAGAAGCAATATTCCCTACCCCCACAGTTGCAGTTGTGGGTCTGATTGAAGATCTGACAAAAGTAATGACACAGGGATTTAAAAAATCCGGTCATTGCATCGGGCTCATTGGCTTTACTATGGAAGAGTTGGGTGGCAGCGAATACCTGAAAGTTTTGTTTGATAAGAACGAGGGTAAACCTCCGGTACTGGATCGAAAGCATGAAAAGCAAGTTCAGGAATTCTGTCGGGAATTAATACAAAAGGGACTCATTCAATCGGCTCACGATTGTTCTGAAGGAGGCTTGGCTATCGCTGTTGCAGAATCCTGTTTTTCTTCCTCAGAAGAAATAATAGGAGCAACACTGAAACTGGAATCAACCATTCGTGGGGACGCTCTTTTATTTGGCGAATCTCATTCTCGAATCGTTATCTCTTTTCCGGAAGATTTAACGGATCAAATTGAAGACATAGCTTTATCCTATCCCGTCGATTTTTCTTTAATAGGAAAAACCGGGGGATCGCAATTCACGGCCAGCATCAATGGCAAGGAATACATTAAGCAGGACATTGGTACAGTAAAAGAAATCTGGAAAACCTCTTTAGGACGCTATGCTGGACAAACTACATGAAGAATGTGGAGTAGTAGGAGTTTACGGTCACCCGGAAGCAGCTAATCTGGTGTACTTGGGACTTTACGCTCTTCAACACCGAGGTCAGGAAAGTGCCGGCATTGTTGCCAGCACCCATTCAAAAATGCATCTGGAGTTGGGAATGGGTCTGGTAGCAGACATATTTGATCCCGGTCGGCTGCTGAAACTTCCCGGTCCTCTTGCCATCGGTCACAATCGATATTCCACTGCGGGGAAAAGTGAGTTGGTAAACGCACAACCCTGCATGATCAACTACGCCGCAGGCTCTCTGGCATTGGCGCACAATGGCAATCTGGTCAATGCTGAAACCATCCGAAAAGAATTGGGCAGCCAGGGAGCTATCTTTCAGTCTACCAACGACAGCGAAGTCATTGTCCACTTGATGGCGCAGGCTAAAAGTGAGAGTTTCGTAGATCGAGCCGCAGAAGCTTTACGGCAGGTAAGTGGTGCTTATTCATTAGTCCTGATGACAGAAACCGAATTGCTGGCAGCACGTGATCCACACGGATTCAGGCCTCTTTGTCTTGGGAAATTGGACGGCGCCTATATTATTGCCTCAGAAACCTGTGTGATGGACCTCATCGAAGCTGAGTTCATTCGCGAAGTGGAACCTGGCGAATTGATTCTCATCAATGAAGACGGAATCCAGTCCTTTTTTCCTTTTAAGAAAGTTGAATCAAAACACTGCGTCTTTGAACATATCTATTTCGCACGTCCCGACAGTTATCTTTTCGGCGAGCATGTATATTCAGCACGAAAAGCGATGGGCCGGGCTATGGCACAAGAAAGCCCTGCTGATGTAGACCTGATTGTTCCAGTACCCGACTCAGGAGTGGTATCGGCAATGGGTTTTGCCGAAGAAAGCAACATCCCTTTTGAAATGGGACTGATCCGCAATCATTATGTAGGTCGGACTTTTATTGAACCTCAATCCCAGATTAGGAACTTCGGAGTGCGGCTAAAACTAAACGCCGTAAAGAATCTTATTGCCGGAAAACGGCTGGCCATTATTGATGATTCCATTGTCCGTGGAACCACCAGTCGCAAAATAGTTAAAATGCTGCTTGAGGCTGGGGCTAAAGAAGTTCATCTAAGAATATCTTCGCCTCCTATTTTACATTCCTGCTTTTATGGAATCGATACCCCCAACAAAGAAGAACTGATTGCCCACAAAAATACCCTTGAAGAGACGCGGAAATATCTGGGGGCAAACTCCCTGTGCTATCTGAGTATTAAAAAAATGCTGGAAGTTTTACAAAATGGTGAGAATAAATTCTGCTCTGCCTGTTTTGATGGCAACTACCCTGTGCCTGTAATCGACCACCTTGCCTCTACACAACAATTGGACCTGTTCTCAAAATAACACTCACTCCCCCGATGGTTTCATCGGTTGAAGAGAAACCGGAACCTCCTGCAAAACCTGCCCCAAAGCCTCCAGCTCTTTTTTATAGCTACTTAAAGATTGATCGAGTTTGCCTTGAGACTCTACAACTTTTTTGTAAAAACTTTGAATTTTTTCATAATCGGTTCGGCTTAAGATAAGGTTTCTTTCTTCTCTCGCTATTGTTGAACCCGAGTCCACGCTCTGGAGTTCCTCAGGTATGCTGGGCGAAATGCCAGAAAGACCTGGGAAAATTTTCATTAAAGCTTCATCCAGTGTTCGCTCCATAGCAATGTTGTCTTCATATCCAACGATGACCCGTTTCAACTCCGGAATTTTTCCTGCATCGGCTTTCAGGTAAAGAGGCCGGACGTAAACCAGAGACTCTTCGATGGGTATTACAAGCAAGGTTCCCTGAATAACACTCGATCCTCGTTGATCCCACAATGAAATCTGTCGTGATATTTCCGCATCCTGATTGATACGTGCAACGATTTGACTAGGGCCGTAAACTAATTTCTGTTTTGGAAACTTATAAACATCTAGTTTGCCATAATTCTCACCATCACTGCGGGCCACCATCCATGCCGACAAATTGCTCTTGCCTCGCGGAGTGAATGGAACCATGAGGATGTATTCTTCCTTTTCCTCTCCAGGAAGCTTCATAATCGTGTAATAAGGTTGCATGACACGACCATCTATTTCAGGAATTTCCCACTGATCTTCCTTATTATAAAAAACTTGTGGACGTTCCATATGGTAGGTCGCGTAGATAAAAGTCTGGATCGAAAACAAGTCGGAAGGATATCGAATATGACTTCGCAAGTCCTCCGACATTTCTGATAAGTCCTGGAACAATTCTGGGAAAATATTTTGATAAGTTTTAATTATTGGATCCGATTGATCTGAAATATAAAAATTCATCGAGCCATCATAAGCATCAATAGAGATTTTGACTGAGTTTCGCACGTAGTTTCCAAATCTCGGTATCTGTTGCGAGTAAGGATATCGATTGCTAACCGTATAAGCATCGTAAAGCCATATCAAACGGCCTTCAGAAATCACCAGATAAGGGTCATTGTCCAACCTCAGGAAAGGCGCAACTTTTTGGACCCGCTCTGTGATGTTGCGGTACATCAAAACCCGGCTTTCAATTTCTATGTCATCTGAAAATAGAATTTTAAGGGTTTTAAACCGTGCCGCGAGAACCAGCTTATTTAGAAAAGACCCTACCGGAAAACCACCTTTACCTGCATAATTTTTATAAACATTTTTTTCGCCCTCTGGATAATCGAACTCCTTTGTTCCTGTGTTTACAAAAACATGATCATTAGCCAATTCGCCAAAATACATCTCGGGTTGTTCGACTTTCAAATCTACATTTGATTGAGGAGGAATATCTTTAATAAAGAGTACTGGCAACCCCTCAGGGGTCACCTGATTGACCGGGCTAAGCGAAACACCATAACCATGAGTGAAGGTCAGGTGTTCATTAATCCAGGTTCGGTTGGGCAGGTTGGAGGACTTTAATTCCCTCGGAGACAATAAGGTCTGACGATATTTCCCGTTTATGTAATAGCGGTCATTGTCAACAGATTCGAACTGGTAGTAAGTACGTATCTCCTGAATCTGGCCCAGCGTATCCAGAAGCGGCTCCTGATCCCACAATCGAATATTTTCAATTGTGGGGCCATTCTCGCGAATACTTTCTGCGGTCAATGATTCGGAACCGGAAAGCCCGTGAGCTTTCGTTTCACTAAGCCCAAAAGCATTCAACGTTCCTGCAATAGTGCGTTCTATATAGGGCTCTTCCTTTATTAACTCGTTTGGGGCTACCACAAATTTCTGTAGTATTTTTGGATAAACATTTCCCACAAAATAAACTACTACCAGAGCAACCACAGAGATAAGGATTTTTTTCATACCCGGTCTAATGAGACCAAAAAAAGAAACCACCGCACCGATAAATGAAACAAGCATCAAAATGTATAGGATGGGAATCGATCCATAGTCATCTGAAAACCCTATACCTGCTATTAAAGTATTCCCTTTTGTTAGTAGTTCATAGCGCTGGAGATAAAACTCACTGGCAAGAAGAATAAAAAAACAACCTGCCAACCCTGAAAGAGTTCTTCTTGCTTCAGGAAGAAGAACAACACCCGTAGGGCTGACATAGACAAAGCGCTTGAAAAAGTAAATCAATCCTACCCCGATAGTAATCACTATCATGGTTTCCCAAATTAACGATTTAATCATCAACCAGAATGGCAGGGTAAAAATATAGAAGGACACATCTTTCCCAAATATGGGATCCACTTGACCAAAAGAAGAAGCATTTAGATATTGAAGAACGATTTCCCATTGCTGAGCCATGACCAACCCGGTCATAACCGCTAGAACCAGGGGTGCGGCAACGATAAGTAGCTTGAGGTTTTCTGCCATGATGTCCAGCAAGGGGACTTCACGCCGGACCTGATCGGATAACAATATGGGAAGATGCGATGTTTTTTTGAACACTCGCATCAAAACACCGTATGTTGCCGCAAAAAACAAAATACCGATCAGAAACCCCAATCCAAATTGGGAAATCAAAACGGTCCAAAGCACTGAGGTTATGCCATGGCTTCCAAACCACAACCAGTCAATATAAAAAGAAAGAATTTTGTCGGCAAACATCGAACCGAGAAACACAACTGCGGCAAATATGAACAACCATTTTTTTAAAGCTTCCATTCAATCTCCTTCAAGATACTTTCCATTTTATAGAACATCCCATTGATGGAATTTGCTCCATGGAAATATCCTGATTGGTAAGAATACATTCGATAGCCTTTTTCAAATCGCGTTGCGTGACCTGTTCTTGGTTTCCCCAGTTATCATCGATCCGCCCTCGATAAAGCAACTTTCTCTCACTACCATAAACATAAATATCGGGTGTGCACACAGCATCGTACTTCCTTGCTACTGTTTGCGACTCATCGAATAAATAGGGGAAATTCATACGCCATTCATTCGCAACACTTTTCATACTTTCAAAAGAATCATCCGGATATTTTTCTGCATCGTTACAATTAATACCCACGAATCGAACACCCTTGCTTAGCCCTTCTTCTTGCAACTCAATCAGCCTTTGCATAACGGCTTTAACATACGGGCAATGATTGCACATAAATATAATTACCAACACTCGGTCTTCTGAAAAACTGCCGAGAGAATACGTCTTGCCATCCACCCCGGGCAAATTAAAATCAATCGCAGCGGTCCCCAATGGCACCATCATGGAATGTAATAAGGCCATAATCTACCTTCTTTTAGGAGGAGGATTTACAGGTCATCCCTGTCACTCGGCAAGTGTAGCAGGCAGAATGGGATAAAGGAAACGGTCGAATGGTCTGACCAATTGTATCACCCATTCTTGCAGCAGAGTTATCGACCAAAATCGGACAAACATAAACTCCATCGCCCGTGGCCATTCGAGAAGTCGCACATTGCAATTGAGTGATATCAAAATCATCAAAACACTTTTCTGTTACATATTCTTCTTGAGAATAATTTCGCTCATTTTCAGCCAACTGACCCAATAAAAACCCCGGAAGGATTTTTAATTGTGGTTGTTGAACTCCATTTTCGCGGAGAAACTCTATGAACTCTGATTCCATTTTCGAATCGAGTTCTTCTTCCCAGGTTCGCGTCACGGTAAGTATGGGAGAGAACCCTGCCTCAGCAAGGCATACTATTCCAGCGATAGCCTTGCTATAAGCATTTTTTCCTCTGATTTCATCGTTCTTAGCTTCGTCAAAATGCTCCATGCTAACTCGAAATCGAACAGGGTTTTTAGATGCTTCTTGCAGGGCTTTTAACCTATGCGCTTTTTCGGCGGTGATTTGTGTTCCATTTGTTAGCACATCGAGAGGGCCGTAACTTAAAATGGCCTCAAGAATTTCAAAAATTTCTGGATTAATAAAAACTTCCCCACCCGTTATATAGTAATCCTTCACTCCCAACTCACGGGACTCTCGCAATCTTTCCTTCACCTGCACGAGGGTCATCATTGCGATGGTTTCATTCTTTGGCCCACAGCTGATAAAGCAATGAGTGCATTCCAGGTTACAAAGTGTGCCACCCACTTGCAGCCACAATGTCTCGAGTTCTTTGAGAGGAACTTCGGGAATTTTTGCCTGAATTTTTACTTTATCATCCATGGTTGCAGCCTAACAAAGGGCTTTTACTTGTGCCAGTAAAAGTTGGAAATCATCACTCTATAGTTGTTGGTCGCCTGATAGCAGGAAATATTTCAAATTTTCCAGGATGGCTATAACCCAGCAGATTCAAAAGAATCACTCACATTGCGAATCCGCAATTTTCGACGGATAGCGGCAAACCCTGCTGACGTTCTTTTGCCAAGCCCTGAACGATAAACAGGAGTAACAGCAAGCCTTGCCTTTAAAGAATCTTCCGTGAAAAACCGGGTGTCGAGAGGACTCAAAAACCGACAGGCGGGATACAACCATTTGAGAGGTAATCCATTGCGTTGAATGCCCTGATCCATATGTTCCGCAAGTTCTACCAAATTGGGATAGCTCGAAGTTTCTGTCACACTATCGCGCTGCAATAAAATCAACGGAATGATTCCCGAATCGGTCAACCGATCGATTCCTTCTTTAAGTCGATCTTGAGAACCAGGACTCAGGTTTAAGTCCGTCCAAACAGTTCCGGGAGAAAACACACTTGATGCATATTCCAAGGCCTCATAAATTTTTTCCGCACCCATAATCTTTTTTGACTTTACAGTTCCATAAAATCCACCCAGCGGAAAATTTACGATGTCAAACCCCGATGCATAAACATGATCGATTGTGTTTTTATCTAACGGAGGAAATCCTTTTAAAGCCACAAAAGTATTGAAGCGCTTTTTAATAGCTTCTACTAACGGCGCTAATCTCTGAAACCCTCTGTCATCATCATTACTGTAATCCATATTCAATTGAACCAGGTCTGCCGCACCTTCTTCAAATGCGGCCTGGATAACCGAAAGGATGGCTTCAATGGGCATGCTCAACTTTTTTCCTCTCCCTATCGCCCGAAGAAAAACATTGAAGCAATATCCATCAAGACAAATATTTTCTGAAACTGGAGTGCGCCTTTTTAGTTGTTGCTTGAGGAATTCGGGAACAGGAATAATACTTACATCCGTTTCACCTTCCTCCATATATAATCGAAGCCTGTCTTGTTGGGATATTATTTTCGGGCCATCTTTTTCAGGAGGGTTCAGTGTGGTTTTAACAATAAAGTCTTCAGCAAGCGCCAAGGTCACCTCTTCACCAGGCTCCGCAGAACATAATCCTCGTGATACTTCTGACAGCCCCTGCAAAAGTGTTGGAATGGTCAAACCTCTCTGGATCAGACCTAACTTTATTTGTCCGTAATATTTCTTATCCATTTAATTTTTAGACCGGCCGAATTCCATAGGGATCTATAAACCCTCTAATATTTTCTGGTGGATTCCACCAAAGCCTCCAGACGACATGACAAGAACTACATCCCCTGGATTTGAGTTTTTGATTATGAACTCTACTATATCATCTACCTGGGGAATATAATCAGCCGTCCCCTCTAAATCACAAATTGTAGCCACCACGGCCTTCACATCAAGACGTTCATCTTGCTTTATTTTTTCTGGCGCGAACGGTTCAGCAAAAACCACTCGATTGGCTTTTAAAAAACTTTTTGGAAAAGATTCTTCAAAAACTTTTCGCCTAGCCGTCGCTGACCTGGGTTCAAAAACCGCCCAAATCCGCTGTTCGGGATAGGCCTCTTTGACCGCATCAATCGTCAAGCTAATAGCTGTAGGGTGATGTGCAAAATCATCAATGACCGTCACACCCTTTTTCTCCCCGACAATTTCCTGTCTGCGCTTGATTCCTTTGAAAGTTTTGAACGCAGTATTTATTTCATCTGTTGTAAGGCCAAGATTGAAACAGAGCCCTGCAACTGCGGCGGCATTTTCCACATTATGTCGACCGATCATCGCCAATTCAAAATCGCCACGAGGTTCATTTTTAAACGACAAGGAAAAATGACCGAATCCTTTCTCGAATCGATAACTTTCGATCCGCCAATCGGCATCCTTCTGAAAACCATAGGTTTCAATTTTACATGAAGCCGATTTCATAACATCGCGAATATTATTATCATCCGATTTAACCAGAATAACCCCGTCGGGCTCAATTAGCTTAACGTAATCTCGGAATACTTTTTTGATCTGATCTAAATCATTAAAAATATCAGCGTGATCAAATTCAATGCTGGTTAATATGGAGGCATCGGGTCGATAATGAAGGAATTTCGGGCCTTTATCAAAAAATGCGCTGTCATATTCATCCCCTTCCGTCACAAAAAATTCACCCAGAGGAACCTGATGGTTGGTATCAAAATTTTTCAACCAGCCGCCAACCATAAACCCGGGTTTTCTATTCGCAGACTCAAGGACCCAACTCAATAAAGAAGTTGTAGTCGTTTTGCCATGAGTCCCTGTCACGACAAGAGAATTTCTGCCTTCCAGAAAAAACTGGGAAAGAGCTGCGGGAAACGAAGTATACGAAATGTCCGCTTCTAAAACCGCCTGCACCTCTTCATTGGTTTTAGAAACAGCATTGCCGACAATCACCAGATCGATATCCTTAGAAATGTTTTCCTTTTTATAACCAGGAAAAATTTCAATGCCTGCATCCTTCAGGAGGGTGCTCATGGGCGGATAAATATTCGCATCCGACCCGGTAACATGATGCCCGGCCTTTTTGAGCAATCCGGCAAGTGCAGCCATACCTGTGCCACAAATGGCGATAAGATAAATGTTTTTAATGTCTTTGGGTTCCATAGAAAGGAGGCATTGTAGGAACTACCTGATATAAAGTCAACTGGCTACCGCCAGAGGGAGTAAACAGGTAGGTAAAAGTTGGAAATTGACCTGTTTGGGACAGGATGTACCTCCCCGCTAATGAAAAATATCTTTTAGCTCAGAGAGACAGTCGATAGAGCAATCTGGCCCTGCGGCGGCTATTTCATCCGCAAAACCCAACCCATAATTCACAACGCAGGTGTGGACTCCTGCCCGGTTTCCTGTCTCTATATCTACAGGACTGTCGCCAATCAAAACGGCATCCTCCGGCGACACACCTGACTGTTTTAAAATAAGGTTCAGGCCTTCGGGATCGGGTTTTTTAGATTTCACACTATCGCCGCCAATAATGACATCAAATGATTGCAGGGCATTCAATGACTGCAGAATTTGGCGCACGAAACCTTCCGGTTTGTTGGAACAGATCGCCTGCTTTTTATTTTTAAAATGATCGAGAATTTCCCTGCCGTGTGGATAAAAATCAGTGTGGTTGACCAGGTTTTTAGAATAATGTTTTTTAAATAGATCCACCGCTTGAGGGATATCTTTGAATCCAGTTCCATCCAAAGTTTGTGTCATCAAACGTTCGACACCTTTACCAACATATTTTCGGATGGTTTCACGAGGTAATTGCGAAAGGCTCAAATCAACCAAGGCAAGATTGACAGAATCAGCAATATCGAAGAGCGTATCGACCAGAGTGCCATCGAAGTCGTAGACAATGAGAGAAATTTTTCGCATATTTTATAAATTTATCACAGAAAAACAGGGAGGAACCTAAAGTAAAAAGCTCAACAATCAATTTTAGCTTTACGAGAATAGACTTAATGCCAGCGGCGGCTCGCCGCTAGTAGTTGGCCCCACCACGCCTAGTGGCTAGTAGTTGGATTCGTAACGGTAGGCTTTGACTTTATGGTTATCGTCGAAAAGAATCACGAGGCCTTTCGATTCCACCTCACCCACGGCCTTCCATTTATCAATCTGGTAGGTCCACATGGCATATCCATTTTCACTTCCTTCTTTGAAAGGAACACCAAACCAATCGACAATCTCCACCTGAGTAGTAACATTATTTTGAATGTCCTTAACTTTCCCACTATCAAAATCTTTTCCTACCGAAGCACAACCTGTCCACAACGGAAATATTAATGTGGCCAAAATAAAAACAATATATCGATTCATCATGCGCCTCCATTGGGATATAGTTTTTTATATTCCGAGAGAATTTTTGTAGCATCGGTGTGAGAATGAAGCGGAAGTCGCCCTCCCAGATGAGACACCACTTGCGCGGCACAATAAGAGCCAATGATAGCTGATTCTTCCAAAGAATGATTTCCCAACACTCCATATAGAGCACCAGCGGCAAAAAGGTCTCCAGCACCTGTAGTATCAACCGCTGTGACCGGAAAGGTTTTTACTTGCACAGGCTCACTACCGCTTTTACCAACAAGAGAACCTTTAGAACCCAATGTTAAAAACACAGTATCGACCATCGCCTGCAATTTTTTAAACGCCGCCAGAGAATCATCCTCACCTGTCATCGCCTGGGCTTCCACCTCATTACAAAAAAGAATATCTACATTCCATTGAATGAAATCAACAAGGCTCTCCTTAAATGTATTGACAACGAAAGCATCACTCAAAGTAAAAGAAACGGGAATACCCTCTTTCTTTGCAATTTTCGCCATATGCAACCCCGCTTCCCGGGTTTCATCTCCTGTCCACAAGTATCCTTCAACATAGACCCCACGCGAATTTTTCACAATCGTTTCATCCACATTTTCTGGATGGAGAGAGGAAGAAACGCCCAGATTCGTCAACATGGTTCTTTCTGTATCCGGAGTGATAAGAATCACACAAGTACCTGTCCCTTCCACATCGGCTCCTGGTCCGCTGAATCCCACTCCGCAGCTTTTCATATCCTCGGTATAATGTTTTCCATGGGCATCGTTGGCAACGCGCCCCAGATAATAAGACTTTGCACCCAGCACACTGGCACCATGCACGGTATTTGCGGCAGAACCGCCCGAAGAAATTTTCTTGGGTTTGGATTGGAGAGATTCCAAAATTTTATTTTGGTCTTCAATTGAAGACAGTGTCATCCCCCCCTTGGTCACTGACGCCTGCTCAATGAAGGCATCGTCTACCTGAACTTCAATATCCACCAACGCATTTCCAATGCCTACTAAATCGTAATTCATAAAATTTAGTTACTCTCAGTTAAGTTTTTAGTCACAAACATTCTATAAACAAGAATGCTGAACAAAGTTAATCCCGCCACAAAAAATGCGCCGCCAGACGCCTGGGCAATCAAGCCTACGGATTCTTTCGCCGCGCCAGTGGACCCCATTCCTGGTGCCAAAAATCCAGAAATCATCCAAAAAAGGCCATATCCCAAAGAACCAAACCCGCTAAGCAAAGATATAGCCAACTGGGCTTTAGCGGGATATGCCAGCCAGGCCACGAGTAATGAAAACGCTATGCTGATTACACCCATCGTCTGCGAATGTAAATGAGCGCGTTTCATATAAACCCAAGATTTTTTTACAACCTTATCTGCTTTGGCCTGGTCTCCTTCATATTTTGCTGCCATGGCCTCCTGTGCGCTACTATTCAAAGTCTTCTTAATGCTTTCTTCACAGCAGCCAAAAGACAATCCCATCAATCCACCATATAGAATGGCAATAACAGCTAACAGCACACCGTATTTGATATGAGTAAAATTAATCATGGAGGGATTCCTTTATTTATCAAGGGAAGTTGGAATAAAACCTAGATTCCCTAATCCAGAGCCAATTGTCAATTGTAAAATTTATTTTAACAGAGTAGAATTTCCATCAATGACAAAAAATATTTCTAACACGCTGCTGATTTTTATTCTCCTCGCTGTTTTTTTCGTTTCCCTTCCGCCCCTTTCTTTTGCTGGGGTTGATGAAGAGGGCGTTAATTCGTTTCGACGATCGGTAACCAAATTACTTTCCAACTCTTGCCTTCGAAAAAATAAATACGGTGTGAAAATTTATTCACTGGACCGCGGAGAAACATTGTATGAAATCCGCAGCAACCGGTTATTTATCCCAGCTTCCAATGCAAAAATCCTCACTACTGCTGTAGCATTAAAATACCTTGGCTCCAATTATCGATACACGACCCGAATTTATACCGATGGCGTTCTGGAAAACCAGATCCTTAAGGGCAACCTTTACATTAAAGGATCGGGCGACCCCAAGCTGGTTACAGAACAATTGTGGTTATTGGTAAATGAGTTGAGGAATCTCCCAATAAAGAAAATCACAGGGAATATAATTGCAGACAGCTCTTTTTTCGACGAGCGAATGCGGGTGAAAACCTGGATTAAAAATCCAGGGGCACAGGCATATGAAGCACCTCTGGGTGCTCTATCCTTTAACTTTAATACGATAAAAGTTTATGTGAGTCCTGGAAAAAAAACAGGAGACCGCCCAGAAATTGTAATCGAACCTGAAAACGATTACATCAAACTGGAAAATAAGGCACGAACACTGAAACCAGGAAGACGCAATCGATTGATTGTAAACCGGGTCGACAAGGAAGGCCATGACCTGATTACGGTTTCAGGAGGAATCAACCTGGGGCAACCTCGCGCCCAATATTTTTTAAATATTACGAATCCAACTCAATACGCGCTGAATGTTTTTAAATCGTACCTTGGACTTTCCGAAATAAAGTTTGACGGGCAATTGCAGGAAGGCACCTTACCAGAAAATGCAGTGGAGCTTCATGCTCACGAAGGTGAACCCCTGGCACTGGCTCTACGCGGCTTGAACAAGTTCAGCAATAATTTCGTTGCCGAACAAATACTAAAAACTATTGGAGCCGAGCATCTGGGTCAACCAGGATCAACCCAAAAAGGATTGAGCGTCTTTGAAGAATATATGAAACAACTGGGGTATGAACCCAACCAGTACAAAATATTCGACGGGTCAGGCTTATCTCGCCAAAATCGCCTGTCACCGACAATCATAGTAGACATTTTGCGAAACGTAAAAGATGACCTAAATGTTTATCCTGAGTTTGTGTCTGCCTTGGGGGTAATGGGTGTCGATGGGAACGTTAAAAACAGAATGAAAAAAGTTGAAAGCTCAGGCAAAGCAAGGGTGAAGACAGGAACATTAAATTTTGTCAGTACATTATCAGGTTTTTTTGAGTCTAAAGAGGGAGAGTTGTTCGCATTTTCAATTTTGATGAACGACTTGAAATGCTCAAATAGGAGAGTGAAAAAAATTCAGGATCAGATTATACAAAAAGGATTAAATTTCCGAAGAGTACCCACAGGAAGCGTATTGACAGACGACAGAACAAAACGCCTGCAAACCGAGGCTACCTCACCATGACACTCGACAACGCTTCGGTTGTAGTAAATGTTTAACCAAGGTTAGCCAAATATTTTTCTATTTTCTTTTCGATCTTCTTCGATAATTTTCTTCCAATCTCTTTTCACATTGGGTGCTTCCAGAAAATCTTCATAGATCGACTTGGCAAGTTCCATTTTATCGATGCCCTCTGGAGCAACTTGTATATCCAATTGTGCCAGGGCCATATCGAAATCCTTATCAAGCAAGGATGCTGAGTCCATATTGCATTCTTTCAAGGCCTGCTTAACAACTCCCTGATCTTGCCCAAAACGCCTTGCGACCTCATTAATATTTGAGGGTTTGTATTCCTTATTCGGGCCAATACCTAAATGATAAGCACAAAACAAACTGAACGCATCCAGACTTCCTGTTATTTTCTTCTCTGCCCCAACTGAGGGTGCACTATTCGATTCGGCCGAAGTATTTACATTGGCTGCGTTTCGACCTGTTCCTTGTTTTGACCTGTCGTAATTATTCTTTGTTCTTGGCCCACCATTATTCGCATTGTCTCTTTGTGGGCGAGAAGGATTTCTTCTTTTCTGCCCCTGTGGTTTATTGCGATTATTACCACCGCTTCCCGACTGGTTTTTACTTACCATCGAAATATGCGATGTCAAAGCCTGTGAAGAAGCGGGACTGGAAGAAACCCAGGGATGAAGTGCCTTTTTCTTGCCTCCCGAATTATTTGGACTCGAATTTCTGGTTGAACTCGAATTTCTGGATTGAGAATTTCCATTACCGGAACTAGAGTTTTGATTTGGTTTTCTGGAGGAAGAATTTTCCTGACGGTTATTGGAGTTCCGCCGTTGGTTATTGCCTCCGCTTTTTTGGAACTGGCCTGTTTTTCTCAAAACGCTTTTCCTTTATAAAAGGTTGGGGGTAATTTCGAGGTAATCTGCATTATAAAAAGCTTCCTTAAGTTTTAGTGAGAAGATTTATTAATTTTCAAGGGTCAAACTTTCAAGTTCATCTACCAGAGAAGAAAATTTTGAGAGAGCGGTGCGTACAGGTTCTGGTGAAGTCATATCAACTCCAGCACCTTTTAGCAAGTCAATGGGATATTTGGATCCGCCAGATTTAAGGAAATTGAGATAATCATCCAATTCCTTATCTCCTCCGGAAAGCACGCGATCTGCCAATGCGTATGCTGCTGAAATTCCCGTTGCGTATTTATACACATAAAAACTGAAATAGAAGTGAGGAATTCTAAAGCACTCCAGTGAAAGGCAGTCGTCTAGAACCAGACCTGGGCCAAAATAAAGGTCCAGTAAACCTTTATATATTTCCTGAAAAGTTTCTATTGTTAAAGGCTGGTTATTCTCTGCTGCTTCATAAACTTTGTGCTCGAATTCTGCAAACATCGTTTGCCTATATAGCGTACCACGAAAATTATCAATTTCACGACAAAGTAAATAAACTCGCATTTCCCGATCAATATCCTGCGACAGAAAATACTTTGTCAGTAATGACTCATTAAAAGTGGACGCCACTTCTGCAACAAAAATAGTATAGTCAGAATATAAATAGGGTTGGTTTTTCCTTGAATATAGCGAGTGCATGGAATGCCCAGCTTCATGCGCCAGAGTATACACACTGTTAATATTATCTTCGGTATAATTCATTAGAATAAAAGGATTGGAATCGTAGCAACCCGAGGAATAAGCACCGCTTCTTTTCCCCTTATTCTCGTATCGATCCGTCCATCTATCCTGCAACAGCCCCTTACCAACTAATTCATTGTATTCAGCACCTAGAGGTTGCAATGCAATTTTTATTTTCTCCACTGCCTCTTCGTACGGCATATGCCATTTAATATTTTTAACCAATGGCACACTGCAATCATAGGCATGTAATTCATCCAACCCCAATAATTTTTTTCTTATCTCAAAATATTTATATAGAGGTTTTAAATTTTGATGAACAGACTCAATAAGATTGTCGTACACCTCTTCTGAAATATTTTCAGAAAACAGAGCTTTGGCTCGGTAGCCCGAATAATTTCTAGACCGCGAATAAAACAAATCTTTTTTCACGCTTGAAGAAAGAAGCGTGGAATAAGTAAAACGATGTGACTCGTAAGCTTTGTAATAAGTATGAAATGCGTCTTTCCTCATACGGCGATCGTAGTTCTGCATCAAGCTCTGGAAATTCCCATGGGTTAAAGTGAGCGGCTCTCCACTTTCATCCTCAATCTCACCCAACTGAAGGTCGGCATTGTCCAGCATATCAAATCCATCTCGCGCAGCCCTGCTCATTTCTCCCGATGCTGCTAGAAGCTTTTCTTCCTTATCCGTCAGGGTATGCTCACGGTAGCGTAAAATCTGTTCGAGGTGATATTTATAAAATTCGATCTCCTTCTCTTCAAGAAACCGTGCCATTTGATCTTGTGGAATGGCCATGATCTCAGGGCGAATAAAGCTGGATGCACTACCCGCTTCATTGAGCAGCCTCATAGCCTTTTCAAAGTTTCCCTGATAGAAACTATTGGTTTTGTCTTCATCATTTTTCAAATGCGCAAAGGTATAAAGCTTTTCCAACTTTCTGGAAAAGTTCATATCGAACTCAATGCATTCTTTGAGTTTTAAACAAGATTCCCCAAGCGTTCCCTGGAAACTGGCGTATCGAGATAAATCGCCTTCCAGCGCTTCGAAATTCTTATCCCATTCCTCATTAGATGAATAGAGCCCGGACAAATCCCATTGGGAATTTTCAGGAATTTCATCTCGCGTCAGAGTACCTGCTTTAGCATCCATAAAATCGAGAAAAGTGGGAAAAAGGAAATTTCCCCTTGGCGGTTAACATAAACCTTGTTCAATAGTTTTCAAATGAATTTCAAGCTTTGCCTGCTTTTCAGAAAGTGTTGTCTTTCTTTGCTCGTCTTTTTCGATGACTTCAGCAGGTGCTTTCTTTACGAAATTCGGGTTGGAGAGTTTCTTATTTAAAAATATGAGGTCTTTTTCAATTTTTTTCAACTCTTTTTCTACCCGGTTGCGTTCTTCCTGAAAATCCATCATGCCCTCAAGAGGAATAATCAAGTCCATTTCTCCGAGAACCGAAGATGCCGCTACCTTGGGTTTTTCGATATCCGAGCCCGTCTCCAGATGTTCCACACGGGCTAATTCTTTAATATAAGCCCCTTGGGCTTGCAGAATTTTCTGTATTTCTGGGTTCTTAGTCTTAACTAAAACGTTTAATTTCAACCCTGGGTTAAGATTCATCTCACCACGAATATTTCTAATGCCCGTAATGACTTCCATTACCACTGCCATTTCACTTTCTATGGCCTCATCAGCATACGACTCCCGATATTCTGGGAATGAACTTACCATGATGCTTTCTTCATTTTGAGGTAGTTTTTGCCAAATCTCTTCGGTAATAAATGGCATAAAGGGATGCAAAAGCTTGAGGGCTGAATCTAAAACATGAATTAAAACATTTTGCGCTACAGCTCTTCCCTCTCCTGGCTTAAATAATTTTGACTTAGTAAGTTCTATGTACCAATCGCAATACTCGTTCCAAATAAATTTATAGACGGTCAACGCTGCATCGTTAAATCGAAAAGCCTCAAGCGCTTCATTGACATCTTTCGTAGCCCGGTTCAGCCGACTCAAAATCCAACGATCTGCAGTTGAAAAATTGGCATTTTCATCTAACGCGCAAGAGCCCTTATAGTCTTCCAGATTCATAAAAGCAAATCGCGAAGCATTCCAAAGCTTATTACAGAAGTTGCGATAACCTTCAATTCGATCTTCTGCCAGTTTGATGTCCCTGCCTTGAGCCGCAAAAGCTGCAAGAGTAAAGCGTAAAGCATCGGTTCCATACTGTTCCATGATTTGCAGGGGATCAATTACATTGCCCTTGGTCTTGCTCATTTTCTGCCCTTCCGCATCACGGATCAGAGCATGAATATAGACATCGCGGAAAGGAACCTCTCCCATGAACTTCAGGCCCATCATAATCATTCGGGCGACCCAGAAAAAAAGAATATCGAATCCTGTACAGAGTACTGACGTTGGATAAAATCGTTTGAGAGTTTCCGTTTTTTCAGGCCAGCCTAAGGTCGAAAAGGGCCAGAGAGCGGAGCTGAACCAGGTGTCGAGCACATCCGTTTCCTGAACCAGTTCCGTGGAAGAACAAGACGAACAAGATTGAGGAGTTTCCCTAGCCACAGTTATTCCACCACATGCTTTGCAGTTCCAGGCAGGAATCTGATGTCCCCACCATATTTGCCGGGATATACACCAGTCGCGGATATTTTCCATCCATTCGAAATAAGTATTCTCCCAAAACTTGGGAACAATTTTAATTGTGCCGTCACGCACCGCTTTTATAGCTGGCTCGGCAAGAGGTTTGGCTTTCACAAACCATTGCTTCGACAAATAAGGTTCCACCACCGTCCTGCAACGGTAACAATGCCCCACCGAATGATTTAAATCTTCAACTTTAACCAGCACTCTGGAGTCTTTTAAATCGCTGACCAGTTTTTTTCGACATTCAAACCGATCCAACCCTTCATATACAGAACCCGCTAGGGAATTCATTGTTCCATCCGGGTTCATTACATTAATAGTTTCCAGTTTATGCCGTCGCCCTAATTCAAAATCATTAGGATCGTGAGCAGGAGTTACCTTTAAGGCACCCGTACCGAAAGAAGTGTCTACATAGCTATCTTCGATTAAAGGGATCTCACGATTCAAAACAGGCAACACAAGGCTTTTGCCTTTGTACTGTTGATAGCGTTCGTCATCAGGATTAACAGCCACCGCCGTGTCTCCCAACATGGTTTCCGGTCGCGTCGTTGCAATGATTAAAGAACCTTCGCCATCTTTAAAGGGATATTTTAAATGGTATAAATGCCCCTGCGCATCCTGATGTTCCACCTCAAGGTCCGAAAGCGCGGTATGGCAACGCGGACACCAATTGATGATGTAGTCACCCTTATAGATGAGACCTTCTTCATACAGAGTAACGAAAACCTCTCGAACCGCTTTCGACAAACCCTCGTCCATCGTAAAACGGTCTCTTTCCCAATCCAATGAGCATCCGAGTTTTTTCAATTGACCGGTGATGGTCCCGCCAGACTCGTTACGCCATTTCCACACACGCTCGACAAAGGCTTCTCGACCTAACTCCTGCCTGTTCGTTCCCTCTGCATGAAGTTGCTTTTCCACCACATTCTGCGTGGCAATTCCAGCATGGTCTGTGCCTGGCTGCCAAAGCGCATTGCAACCCTGCATTCTTTTCCAACGGGTAAGAATATCCTGAAGAGTATTGTTGAAGGCATGACCGATATGCAACCGGCCGGTGATATTGGGAGGCGGAATGACGATTGAAAAAGGAGGGGCCTCCTGAGTTTCATCCGCGTGGAAAAAATTCTTTTCTTCCCAAAATCGTCCCCAGCGTTCTTCAACTTCACCGGGTTCGTATTGTTTGTCTAATTGAATCATTCAAAAATCACTTGCAGCAGAGAATCTCAAAACCTTTTAAGGTTTGGGAAAGTGGGTTCGGGCAAACCGAATTTATCCAAAAATCAATATATTTGAAATGAGAGAGGGCTTTTTACCAAAGAATTACCGATAAAGAAAGACATTAAATTCTTTTGATTTTCTCTATCTCTTCACGAATGACCGATCTGGCGATTTCAGGAGTGATTTCTCGCACCACTTCCCGAATGGTTTTTACAATAATATCTGACAAACCTGACATTTCCTTTTGCAATGAAGAACCCAGCGATTTTTCGAGAACATGTCGAACTTGCTCACCGGTAACCTGAATAAAGCGGTCATCATTATTCTCAAAATCCTTTTCCTGCAATCGGGAATCCTGATAATGAGTGGAGCCAAATGAAGACGGGCCGGTAATGGCATTCAAATTTTCATTAATTTCATCAGCGGTGTGGGGTCGTCTTTCAGACTCTGAAAAAGCTCCTGGAGCCATCCTTTCCAGAAGATCTTCTGGCTCAGGAACAATCCCCCCTAAAGCTGAGATCCCGGATTCTTTAACTTCAGAGGAAACAATCGATGGTTGTTTAGGATCGCCAGCAACAATTTCTTTAAAAGCAGAATCGAGATCGTCGAGATTTTCCATTTTTCCCGTTTGCACCTCTGCATAAACCTCAAAATCTTCTGAAAAACTTTGTTCCTCTAAAGCAGGTTCTTCCAATTCTGGTGCCACCCGTTCGGGTGAAACCAGTTCTGGTTCTGTAGCACTTTCCTCTAATTCGGTTTGCACCTCTTGAATCATCTCGCCCAAAATATCGTCATCGCTGGAAATCACTGGAGCGGGATCATGGCTGATTTCATTTTCCACTTCCTGAATCAGTTGTCCCAAAACATCGTCATCGCTGGAAATTACCGGAGCGGGGTCATGGCTGATTTCATTTTCCACTTCCTGAATCAGTTGTCCCAAAACATCGTCATCGCTGGCAGCGGAAGGCTCTTCATTAATTTCCGCTTCAACCGGCAGAGGAACATCGTCAATTCCTTCTATGGGATCATCCGTTGTTTCCATAGAGTCGGTGGAAAGTTTTTCAACAGACGCCAAAAGTTCCTCAAGGCTGGGCTCATCGTCTGTGTTGGGTTCATCTGCTGTAAAGCTTTCCGACAAAGAAGGTTCATCTTCGCTTTCCGTCGCGGTGGCACCTTCCAAAACACGTGTCACCATTTGAACAATATCATCGGACTTGAAAGGTTTTGAAATATGATTTTCTGCTTGGCATTTTTTAAAGCGCTCTTCGTCAAAATCTTCAAAATCGCTCGCAAGAAGCAAAACTTTTATTTTGGCAAGCTCAGGGTTTTCTTTTATTTCCTGACACAGCTCAAATCCGTCGAGCCCAGGCATATCAACATCCGCCAACACTATGTCTGGTTTAAAATCCGGAATTTTATCGAATGCCTCTTGCCCATCGCCGATGCCCTCTACCTCCGCATCTTCGTTTTCAAAAGCCATTGCAACAATTTTCTGAATCGTAATACTGTCATCTGCGACAAGAATTCGTACTGTCATAAAAGTCTACCCAATTAGAATTTTTAAATTGGCGAGTCCACAAAGTGGGAAATAATTGGCATCGGAATTTCAAACCAATAGGGGCATTTCTACATGGAGATTGCAAAACCATTGTGGGAAGATCAATGATAAAATGCCCGGTTTATTATTTCCTATCCCCTTCCAAATGTAAAATTTAAACAGCTAAGGGGTGCAATTCCAACCATTTAAGTATATCATATTTTCTGGAGACATAATAAAATTTAAGATTGGAGACCCCAGAGGTCACTCATTGCACCAAAAATCTTAATTAAAATCGGTCTCTATAAAGATACTTAACTTTTAAAAACTATCGTTGGTTTGGAGAAACCTGGGCCTTGATGCTTTTTTTTCTGCGTAGACATTCAACATTGAGTCGTTGGGGAGCATTATTTGTTTTTTGGCTTGCTCTTGCTTTTCCCTCTTCTTCTTTCGCCATTTACATTCAGCTAGATGGAATAGCAGACGTTAAAACCAACTTCAGCGAAGGTTGCGCGTCCATAAAGGATATTGGCAATCAATCCGAAAGACTGGGAATTGATGCAGTCATTTTTGGTGACTATGCCAGAAACTCTATCGAGTTCGGCGCAAAACCTTTTGAGCGCATTTTCAAAAATACGACAGAAGGTGCCTCTGTACTTGAACGAGGGGCTTCCGGTTTTCTATCAGAAATAAATGATAACGACCGTCAATTAAAGGAAACACTTCTTATTCCGGGCGTAGAAACCATTCCCTTTTATTATTGGTCTGGCAGTAATTTTGATAAAAATCTTACCGCTCATAATTGGGACAAGCACCTTCTGATTGTCGGCATGCCTACGGCTCCCGAATACGAACAACTGCCTCTTCAGAATAGCAACTTCTCTTTAAATTATACCGACGCATTACTAAACCAATTCATCATTCTGGGTTTCTTATTCATGATGAGTGTTGGCGCAGTTTATAAAGGTTATGTCAGAGTGCTCACTGCTCCTTTGATGGTGCTACTATTTTTATTGACCCTCAACAACCATCCTTTTCAAAGCTCTCCCTTTGATTCCTACCATGGCGACAAGGGAATGGAGCCTTACCAAAATATGATTGATTACGCCAACTCCAAAGGGGCAATGGTATTCTGGAATCATATGGAGTCCAGCTCTGGCATCCGTCAATATGGGACAACAAATTTGGAGACGCTGCCCTACCCTGATGACTTGTTGAAAACCAGGAACTATACCGGATTGCAGGTGGTGGGCGATAAGCCTATCCCCTTGGCAGATGCAGGGCAACAATGGGATCAAGCCTTATTAGAATATATTCAAGGCCAGAGAGAGCAACCCGTGTGGGGCTATGGAGGCAACAACTATCTTTGTGAAGACCAGAACGGGGACAAATTAGGATCAGTACGAACTATTTTTCTTGTCCGCGAAAAAAATCGGGACACCCTGTTAGATGCAATGAGAAAAGGCAGAATGTATGCCGTGAGACAAATAGACGACAACCGATTGTCTCTCGATGAATTCACCGTTCAGGATCAAAAAACCGGATTGCAGGCGACACTCGGGCAAGAGCTGACCTCTACCGATTTCCCCGCCATAAAAATAAAATTACGATCCGTTAAGGGCGTAAAAAAGACAGCACAAATTCAAATCATCCGAAACGGTGTTCTGGCAAAACAAGAAACCGTATCCCTACCCTATGAATTGACTTGGAGAGATGTCGATAGCAAACAAGAAGGCCGATCTTATTACCGAGTAAAAGCATCGGTCAATTCAATGGATCATTTGGTTTCCAATCCCATATTTGTAAAATTTTCAGACACACCCGGCGAGGTCGTGGCATCTTTACCTCCACCAACTCAACAACAAGCACCTGCTCGGCCAACAAGAGTTCCCGTTGCACCCAAGCCTCGATCACCACAAAGCAGTCCCGTCGCATCACCGACAATGCCGAATGTTTCTGGAGCGCAAACCATGGCGAAAACCACGGCGCCTCCTATAGCCATACCTGAGATTTCAACTCCATCTCTCGAGCAACCGGTTGTTGCTACTCCCACTCCGCCGGTACCCCCTGCAGAGGTAATGGCAAAGGTTTCTCGCGAGCCCGTCCGCCCTCCGGTAGATCCCAAAAAACTTTTAAAGGTTGTGGTTGATGGAGTGGCTTTGCGAAAAGGACCAGGAACAGTTTTCCCAAAAATCATAAATCTGAAAAAAGGGGCGGAACTGGAATTCGTCCGCCGCACAAATATCGAGCTCAACAACAAAAACTGGCTTGTCGTTAAACGCGGCAACCGCTCCGCCTACGTCTGGGAAGGCGTCGTCCAATGGAATCAGCCTCGCAGCAGCGAAGGCGACTAACATCTACCAGAACACCCAAACATAAACGTTTCAACAACTCACTTTGGGAAGTAATCAGACCTCGTCAAAAATCCGGTTTAATTAGCAGAACGTATCCTCATTCGAGAATACGAAAGGCTAAATAAGGGGCGATATTGAAAAAAAGTATGCCTATCTTTAAACAGGCTATTCCCGCGTAATGAATAGCATCAAACTTCTCCACCGATAACTTGAACCACTGCCCGTGGAATCTATAAAGCCAGTCGTGGGCAAATATAAACCACAAGACCCAAATGAGCAGTAACCCCACGTTAAATAAAGAACACCAAGCTAAAACATCGCGAATTATCTCAGTTGTCATTTTATACCCTCCTCATAAATACATTGCAGTTGCTATTTGACTCTGCATAACCCACAGCATATTTGGCAACATTCACCCCTGAAATCGCGGCTTTAAATTTTCGAGTTGCAAAAAATCTTTTCTCAAATATATTTATAAGACCCAATAAATTTTGAATTTATTCCTTCATTTTTTTGAACACTTGAAAATCTCTAACCGCTAGGAATAGTGGTTAATTTCGTTGCCCTTGGTGAGTTGGTAGAGGAAGAGAGTTTTATCGGCGCTGACTTTTTCGGGAGTCATTCCACGAATGCAAAAGCGGTAAGAAACAATACGAACGGTGGGTTTCAGTTTTTTTAATATCTCAGGAAAAAGTTTATCCATGGCCTGATGGGTTAAATAAAGATAGACCACGTCTGCTTCTGCAGGATCAAAATCATAAAAATTGCCACGCATAATTCTTACTTGAGTGTCGACCTTTTTCCATTTCGCAAGCAACCGTGCCACACCCACTTTGATAGGATCTATTTCAACCCCTATCCCCTTCGCCGAATAATCTTTTGCTGCAGTAATGAGCACCCGGCCCTCACCACAACCCAAATCACAAAGTGTTTCACCCGGCCTGATATCGGCAAAATTCAAAATGCGCTTGATGGTTTTAGGCATTAAAGGATGCCAGGGCGCTCCCGTAAAAATTGGCAACACCACCATCCCCGCTAAAACAAGCAAACTAATTAGTAAAAAATAAGTCCCGTCCATAACAAAAACCAAAAAATTATTGAAGCTAAGAGCTCAAATAAACAAAGGGTTAAACAGAATAAGAAAAACATTTACAGTTTATTCTAACCTATGTTATTATATTCCCAATATTAGAACATTTTTTATAGGGAGTACCCAAAATGAATGAGTTCGACTCAACCCCGGCGGAAACAGAACCTAAAAATGCAACCCCAAATACTTTGAAAGATGTTATGGACAACTGGATAACATGTCGTCAGGAACTGACCCAACTAAATCTTAAATTAATATCCCTATGTCAAAATGACAAAAACCTGCGTTGGCTAAAAAGCAGAGGTTATTTTTATTTCCTGGATCATTAATTTTTTTGGATTTTCTCAATAGACAAAGTTAGCTCATCCCATTCTTTCATCAAAATCTGTTCTTCTTCTTTAAGAATACGCTGCTGCTCCATAGTTTTCATCAAGCGTTCTTTTTGGTCTGCATCATAAATACCGGAATCTGCAAGTTCTGACTGCAACTGTTCATTTTCTGTCATCAAAACTTCCAAACGGTTTTCAACTTCCCCCATTCGGTTTTCCAACGGCTTTAGTTGCTTATAGCGCAGGTTTCGTTCTTCCGCTTCTTTTCGTTTTCTTTCTTTATCCAATGAAGAGTTGGCAGGGGCAATTTTATCGAAGTGATTTCTCTCTTCCTCAGTGGGTTCTTCCCTTAATTTAGCCTGCTCGTAATCAGAATAATTGCCGTCATATTCACGGACATTGCCTTCGGCTACCTCCCAAACTTTATTGACAAATCCATCTAGAAAAAATCGATCATGAGAAATGATTACCAGGCTTCCTTCATAATCTGCCAGAACCGCCGCAAGGTGTTCGCGAGAACGAATATCAAGGTGGTTGGTCGGTTCATCCAACAAAATGCAGGATGGAGGACTAGAAGTTTCTGTACCGGTTAACATAGAACCCGATGCGTCGCCACAAAGCATACGGGCTAAAGCCAAACGTGACTTTTCCCCTCCCGACAATACCGAAACTTTTTTCTCTACATCGTCTCCTGAAAATAAAAATGCCCCCAGTATATTTCTTTGTTGAGTCCGAAGAAGTCCGGGAGCCGATTCCTGTAATGATTCTAATACGGTATGTTGGAAATTAAGTGTTTCCCCCTGATGCTGCGCAAAGTAAGATCTCGATACTTTAACCCCTTGCTTCACCTGCCCACTATCTGGCTCTAGCACTCCTGCCATCATTTTCAATAATGTAGACTTTCCTGCACCATTTTCTCCCGCCAAAGCCACCTTTACCCCGCGCTCCAGTGTCACCGAAAAGTTCTCATACACTTTCAAATCACCATAATTTTTGGTCACCTTTTCTACTTCCAGAACATTACGTCCGGTTCTGACAGGTTGTGGAAATCGAAAATGGATCGCCTTACTAGTTTCGGTGGTTTGTATCCGTTCCATCTTTTCCAACATTTTGATTCGGCTTTGCACCTGAGTTGCTTTGGTATTTTTTGCGCGAAACCTTTCTATGAACCGCTCTACCTCGGCAATGCGTCGGCCCTGGTTTTCTGCTTGTGACTCAAGTTGCGCTCGCCTTTCTTCCTTCGACCTTTCGTAATCATCATAATTGCCGGTATAAACCGTTAACGCTGCACGATCCAATTCAAAAATCCGCGTGGTTAGAGTATTAAGAAATTTTCTATCATGAGAAATCAAGAGAACACTGCCCTCATATGATTTCAAAAATGATTCCAGCCAGATGACCGACTGCAAATCGAGATGATTGGAGGGCTCATCAAGAAGCAGAACATCGGGGCGCTGCAATAAAATTCTAGACAGCTCCACCCGCATTCGCCAACCCCCGGATAACTGATCCAGAGGCTTTTCCCACTGTCCGGGCTTGAATCCCAATCCCTGCATAATAATTTTCGCTCGGGCTTCGCGATCATACCCACCCAACCGTTCAAATTCATGTTGCAACTCGCCGTAGCGGTCCTGGAATTTTTGATCCGCCTCCAATTTTTTCATTTCGGTTTTAACCTGCATAAAATGCGGGTCCCCCAAAACCACCCTTTCCAGAGCAGACTCCCCTCCTCCCTTATGATCTTGTTCCAGAAGACCGTAGCGCAGGCCTTTCCTTAAAGTCACTTGTCCAGAGTCCAAAGATTCTCGCCCAATGACAACTTTGAATAATGTTGTCTTACCGGTACCATTTTCTCCGATTAAACCCACCTTCTCCTTGGGGCGCAGATGAAAACTCACGTCGCGGAAAATAATCTTTGAACCAAACTGCTTATTCAGTTTTTCAACAAATATCACGAGGTACCCTCGGTACAATAGGTCTGCACATTCTTGAGCTATTTAGTCGTCCCTGAAAAACCCTATTTCCAGAGAAAAATGGTAAAGAAGGTCCGTGTTTTTATTCAGCAATCGGTCGAAAATGGTTTTTGAACAACCACGAAAAAAGAAATAATAAGAAAGCCCTTAG